>Ga0118677_10000700_pt1 | contig 72811 bp, 54 predicted proteins | sample AliMusrvi5mmetaG_FD_86154 | JGI IMG/M metagenome (GOLD analysis project Ga0118677, IMG submission 86154) | reverse complement strand
CGTGGACGAATGCCTCGCGATTGCGATATGGCTTCCGCCGCAAGGCCGCGGAAAAACGCCGCTGCACGCGGTTCAGCAGATGCAAGACATGCTTGCACGTTCCCAACGTGTTGGTGCGGAAGTCGGGGCACGAGCAATACGATTGCCCACGCTCTTCTCCCCGCAAGGCCACGCGATAGGTCTTGCCCGACAGGGCACTGGCGACCGTGTAGTCGGTCCAGGGTTTCGCGGCATCGGACGACGTGACGCGGAACTTTTCAGACTTGGCCCGCTCTTGTCGTTCGTGGAGGGCATGTTCGACGAGTTCGCTCTCGCTGAGCAGTTCCGTCGGGCGGTTTTCATCGGGCGGTGCGGCCAGGCCAAGCGAGGTCTTCTCCTCCAGCACCAAGGACACAGCGGCCCCAATGTGCTCGCAGATCGTTTCGCACGCCGTGCAGTTGAACTTCAGGCGGTTGTTGGCGGCGGCCATGGTGGTGATCGTGGCCACGGTATTCTTGCCGCCGGATGCATTGGGAAACTTCACGCGGAACAGATCGCCACGGAGATAGACGTCGCGCTGGACGTCGATATCATGGTTTGAACCCTGCCGAATCAACTGCGCCCCTTCCGGCCCCAGGAGTTGGCATGCCCGCACATAGGTCAGCCGCGAAAGCCGGTCCCGCAAGGTGAGGTGTTTCGTTGGTTTGATTTTCGGGCGGCGCGTGCTGGTTGTCATGGCAGTGATCCTCCGATGATCGAGGCGGTGAGGGCAAAAAATGCGGTAATTCGTAAATTTTCGTTGGGTGGCGGGGGAGTGTCAAGGGAGGAGAAAGGGAGAAAGTATCCGGTTTGCTCAGGTTCCCGTTTGCAGCTCGATTAGGACAAGCGAATCAAGTGATCTGTGGATCCGATGCTCAGGGGCATTTATGCCCCTTTTCCGCGAAGCGGTACTAGGCCCGTGCTTTAGCACGGGTTACACGACCAAAACCTCCCATTCCCCCCGTGTCCCGACCGCCTACGGCGGTCGGGACGCGGGGGCGGTCGATCACGGTCATCCCAAAACCCGTGCTAAAGCACGGGCCTAATACCGGCTGCGCCGGGAATGACCATAAATGGCCATGAAGACGCTTGGCCGGCCAAAAGATGTGGGTAAGGACAATCCATGAATGGCCGCAATCGGCAGTTCGGAACGAAAACTACTTGCAACAGTTAATGATTCGCCAGTCCTTATGCGCAGGCTACGGAAATTTTCGCGCCGTTCCCATTCCAGCAATGCTCCTGAAACACTCCTGCCCTTTGGATACCCAACCTGAGTGAACCGGATGCCCCTTAAGTCGTAATCCAAGTCCCCTATCTCTTTGGGAGAGGGGCAGGACGATGGCTGCTTGCGTCAGAACTCGGGCAAAAGAGCCGCTTATGTGCTGAAAAGTAGTAATAGGTATACCGCTACCGCTGTTAGTAGCGAATTGCGTGCTGATCGCCTAACCCTGGCTTTTCAGCAACCGACGAAGAACCGCCAGCAATGAGAGGATGAGTGAGGGAGTGAGCGAAAGGGATCGCCCGAGAGACTTGCTTAGGCGTGACGGTGAAAACCTCTAGCGGTTACGGGGTCTTGGTTCTTCTGCCCGTAAACGCCGTTCTCTTTTCTTGGGCCTTCTTTCCAGGAGAGCAGCAATGATAAAGCGATGCGAGTTTTGCGGTAGGTTGTTCCACACAACCCGCCAAGACGCCAAGTATTGTAGCCGGGATTGTTGGCGGATAGCCAGATCGCACCGATTAGAGGATGAAGCCTTTGAGAAACCGCGTGGAGACCCGAACCCACAACAGATTCTAACGCTGGCCGCTGTTGTGCGGTCAACGTGGTCCGCGCAGGCGTTTCGGTTACGCTACAATGCACCCGCCGATGAAATGCCAAGAGTCTACTCGGCTGGTCTCTTGCGTAGGGAATGCAGCTAAACTTGGCGTCGATCTTGTGTGCTCCGCTGGCATCAGTCCACGTGCGCTACTTCGCTGCTTCGATTGCGGCCTTGCGTTCCTGCTCGACCCTCGCGCGTTCCTTCGCAGGTTCCTTCTTAGCCCTCTCGCGTTCATCGTCGGCTTTCTGTTCTTCCGCAACCCAGCGGACTACCTGAGTATTATGTGCCGTGTGCAAAAAATTTAGCAGATAGTGATGATTGACACGCCGGACGTATTCGTCATCGGAGATTTTGCTAGGTAGCCCCTTTTCTGCCAATGGTTGCTCTCGCTCGTAGACTTGCCATGCGTCACGGGAGTCAAAAACGTAAATCCTGACATTCTTACCAGCGGAGTCTTGCGTCAGGTTCTCGACAAGATTCTGAACGTCTTGGTGTGATGATCCTTCGGCGACCAGAATTTTCATGCCGAAGATTTCGTCGGTTAACGGCTCGGAATCCCACTTTTCCAGAACCTCATACGAAATGACTTGCTTTTGCGTGAGCCCAACACGTCGGACCTGCTTGATAACGAAATCCGCGAAGAATAGGATCAGAACAACTAGGCCGAGTCCAACCAGACAACCAATCGCCTTTGCACCTTCACGCGACGATTTCGATGCTCCCTGTGCCCCTTGTGCGGCCCGAATTGCATTGCTGAGAATCTCACCACAATGCTTACATTTCTTGGCGGCAACTAGGATTTCCTCTTCACAGAACGGACACGCCTTGGTCTTCTGTTTGGAAGTGGCCGCGTTCGGCGGATCAGCCGGCGCGGTGGCTGGGGTTGGTGGGGACAACATGGACAATGCAAAGGCGTCAGCCTCGTCTTCCTGAAGCTGCGTTTTAACCGAGGGTAATGGTGGTGGGGATGCCCCCGGAACCGTAATTCGCTGTCCGCAAGAGCACTTTGCGTGCTTACTAGCGTAGGAATCATCGACGCGAAACGCCTTCTCGCAATGGGGGCATTTGAACTGAATCATACTGATCTTCCTTTCTGCCTCTTGATAGACGGTCACTTCTTCCGGTTCTTGATCCATTCCTGATCTTCGTCAGACAGCTTTTCAAGCGGCAACGTCAGCACCGTACCGTCGCGCTTAGTCAGCTTTACGTTGCCTGCCATCATGCCGGTAAACTTGGCTTCAATCGTGCGCCCTTTCAAATCGGTCCAGGTATGCCACTTGGCTGCCTCGGTTGCGGCCTTGCGTTCCTTTTTCGCCATCTCCTCGGCGGCTCGCTGTTCTCGTTTTTTTTCGACTTCGGCGTTTTCGCGATTTTCGGCCTCGGCCTCGCGTGCGGAAAAATCGTCAGTTCCGCCGAACGCGACCCACCAGTCGTGGACAGGATCTTTGGGATTGGAGGTCTTGGTGTGGCTACGGTAGATGTCGAACGATGGCAGTTCCCATCCAACGTCTTGGAGCACCCATTTTCCGCCTTGCCAAGCAAGCTTCGCCCAGAATGGGGTACTGTGGCTGCCAGCAGTCGGTTGCTTTGGCAATGGATCTGCCTCCGCTTCCCGCTTCGTTGCGCGCTCCTGTGATAGATAGGCATCTTCAAGCCATGACACAGTGGCCAGGCAGGGCGAGACAAGTGAGTCTGTTTTCTTGACATGATATTCGATCCGCGTCGCTGTATAGTGCCGTTTCTGCCAGTGTCCCGGTTTCTTAAAATCAGTCACCCGCGTTGGCGTTCCATCGCGCTCGACAACCTTCAGCAGTTCCTTGAGTGCGTCAGTGGAACCATCATCTGTCGTCGGGGCTTCCACCTTCGCAATCGGTGGCTTCGGCGAGTTGTTCTGCAAATCCTTTCCCTTGATTACGTCGCTCAATTCGATCTTTGGAACTCTACCGTCTTTTACAGCGGCTTCAAGCTCGTCAAGGTCCACCCTCTGTTGTTTGCCGAGGTCATGGAAGTGCTTCAAGGATTTGTCGGCACCGTCCCGGCTACCCAGATGCAAGAAATCGTTGGTGTATCCCAGGTAAACGTCTCCGACTTGAAAATTTGCCGAAATTTGCCGTGCCGATTTGCAGCACATGGCGAGCGCTTCGTTGCCGGAAGGCGGGTCAGGAATGCGAGAGTATGCTTCCTCGACTGAGTTGACTCGGTTTTTGTAGGCCGCTCGATCCGGCAGCAAATCCATCGTTCGCGTTAGGCTCCTAGCCTCGTCGATGAACTTCTTAAAGTGGGTCCGAAATACAACGTCATCCGAAACACGGTCGTTCGCTGCGGCAGCGGTCGGTGAATCCGCTTTGGGCACGCCGAGGACTGGCGACTTCTCCTCTGATTTGGTCTCCGACTTTCCGCAGCCCGTCAGAATTGCCACCAGAGCTACCATGACCATTGCCAACAAAGTGCGTACCATCGTCTTGTCGAACATGATTCGTCTCCTAAAACTGGAATGGAACTGGAAAGGGACCGTCTGCCAGCACAAAAGAAAAAGGAGCGTCGAAACCAGACCGCTCCCAACGCCCCGACCAAGGGGCTCAGCAGAACGGAACCTGATCCGACGCTCCCTTTCGGGAGCGTGGCTCAAGCACCGCTTCTGCTGATAAAGAGCCCGAAGGCTCAGTTTGGTCGTTCGTTGGAAAGCAGTAACTTAGCGCACACGCGCCTGTCTCAAATTGTTCTCATGGCCGGCGCTCAGGCTCGGCCTTTTCAATTTTCTCTGTGGTTCAAATTAGGGGCTGGCAAACCTGCCAGCAAAACTTAGCCGATATTCTACCCCTCCATCCCCGCCCATTGCAATGGCTGGCAACGGGGGCCATGCCGGCGCATAGAAAAGGCCCCTACGGTCAAGGCGACCGTGGGGCCTTCCTATCAGGAACGACAGGTTTGATTATCCTGGTAGAACCTCTACCCCCTCTTCGACAGGGCACACATCATTGTAGATGGCGACGTACAACTCCGGTTCTACGTCGATGGCCTTGAAGAGCCACGGTATTCTTGCCGCCGGACGCATTGGGAAACTTCACGCGGAACAGATCGCCACGGAGATGGACGTTGCGCTGGATGGAGAAAGGGAATTCTGCGACAAGCCACACTCCACAAGCCACACTCCAGCCCCACTCCACTGGCCGCGCTCCAGAAAAATAGATAAACTTAACTGCCTTGCGGTTTGCGCCACGCTTTAAGGAATCACCCCATGATCTTGCTCATCGACAATTACGACTCATTCACTTACAACCTCGTCCAACGTCTGGGCGAGATTGATCCTTCGCTCGATCTCGAAGTCCATCGCAACGACCAGATTACGCTCGAGGATATCGAGGCCCGCCAACCCACGCACCTGATCATTTCGCCGGGGCCTTGTACGCCCGACGAGGCGGGTATTTCGATCCCCTGCGTGAAACGCTTTGCAGGAAAAATCCCCTTGCTGGGCGTTTGCCTGGGACACCAATCGATCGGTCAGGCCTACGGCGGCAAGATCGTCCGGGCCGTACGGCTGATGCACGGCAAGACCGACATGATCCAGCACAACAACCAGGGGCTATACGAAGGTCTTCCCAATCCCTTCGAGGCCACCCGATACCACAGCCTCGTCATTCAGCCCGACACGCTCAGCGATGAGTTTACCATCGCGGCATGGAGCAACGCTCCCGACGGAACCCTGGAGATCATGGGCATCCAGCATAAGCACTATCCGCTCTTTGGCGTGCAGTATCATCCCGAGAGTTTTTTGACGGGCTGCGGATCGAAGATCCTCGAGCATTTCCTCGCGGTAGTGAAGTAGGAGTTAGGGGCGAAGTTTCATGGGCAGGCCTGAGGCGTCGAGGACTTCAATGCGGAGGCGTTCGATCCGCCGCCGCGTGGCGTCCAAGACCGTGATGTGGACGTTTTGCCAGGTCAGGTCTTCGCCGATGGTGGGAATGTGGCCCAGTTCGTTAAATACGAAACCGCCGATGGTGTCGTAGTCGGCGTCCTCGGGCAGGCTGAGGCCGAGCCGCTCATTGATTTCGTCGATATGGACCCGGCCCAGAGATTCGCACACGCCGGGGCCTAACAGGTGGACGCCTTCCACGTGGGCTGGATCGTACTCGTCGACGATCTCGCCCACGATCTGCTCCAGGACGTCTTCCATCGTCACCAACCCGGAGACGCCGCCGTACTCATCCAAGACCACGACCATGTGGTTGCGGCTGCGCTGCAACTCCTGGAGCAAGGCGTCGATGGGCTTCGTCTCCGGCACGAAGACCGGCTGGCGGAGGAGCTTGGTCCAAGGATCGACCCGCTGATCCGGCGCGCGGGCCAACTCCGCGAGGAGGTCTTTAGCATGCAGAATGCCGAGAATATCGTCGCGATTGCGGCCGTAGACGGGGATCCGCGTATGCCCGGCGTTGATTACCTGTTCGAGCATCTCTTCCCAGGTGTTCGCGGCCGGGATGGAAAGCATGTCGGTCCGCGGGGTCATGATCCGCGAGACGTCGGCATCGCCCAGATCGATCACGCCCTCGATCATTTCCCGCGCTTCTTCTTCCAGCAGGCCCTCGCGATGCCCTTCCGAAACGATGGTACGGATGTCTTCATCAAAGGAGTCTTCGTCGGGAACCCGCAGTTTGCGGCCAGCCAGGCGATGCAGGGCCACATCGACAACGTGCGCGAGCAATGCAAACGGCACGAGCAGGAAGCTCGCACCCCACAGAACCGGCCAGGCGAAGAACAAGAATGGATTAGCCCATAGACGGGCAAAGGTCCAGGGCAACCAAAGATTGGCCGCCAGCAGGAAGATCAGGCCGGCCAGCAGGGCGGGAACCGACACGCCGAGGGCAAAACCAAGCGGTTGGCTATACTGCCAAAGCGCGATCGCGCCGGTCGCGGCCGCCGCGGCCAGGGCGAGGGTCCGCAACGATTGCATGGCCAGACCGACCTGCTCGCGCCAACGCAGGACATGGCCCAAGCGATCGGGCTTGTTCCACTTGCGGCAGATTTCCTCCAACTCCGCCGGCGAGAACTCGGCCAGCGCGCGGGCGCTCATCGCCGCCAGGCAGGTGATGCCGAGCGAGATGGTGGCAATCCAGAGGAGGAGGGCGATGAGCATGGGGGGGAGGATTAGGGATTAGGGGGGATTAGGGATTAGGAATTAGCAGCCGCCAACCGACAACACATTTCCGGCACATTCCAAGGCTCTCCAATAGGGCGTTTTTATGCTTCTGCATTTCAGATCGCAAGGGGTGGGGTAATTATTCGCATGGCTCCTCTTCATCGGTTCGATTCCCGGCAGTATCGGAAAAGAGCCGACCAAAATTATACCGCCATTGGAGTGCAAAACTCATCCCAATTTGTCCGTCGAGCGGGCCAGAAAGCAACCGCTGCCATTCGTTGTCATTGGGTGTCCGTCCAGCTTCCTTTTGAGTCTGAACAACCCAGTTATCAGCAGCTTCGATCACGCCGATACGCAGGGGCGTTATTCCGAGAATCCCCTTCAATGCTTCGATGTCTTGCTCTGGGATTATCGGTTTGCTTTTTCGGGCAAATTCCAGATTCTTCCGCTCAAAATCCGGTATTGCCTCTGCGATTGCCACCCGAACCGCATTTTCATCTTGCAGAACGTCGATTAGCCGCAACAGTTGCTTTCCAAGCCAGTCGCTCTGGTTGATGTATGCGAGAAATCGGAACACTTTCTTTGCCCGAGCCTCATTATCGGCAACCAACGATTCCCTGTTCGCACGCGCGATCCGGCATAGATTCACATCGGCGACTTGCGTGCCGGTTAGGTATCGCCAGCCGATGATCTGCAATCGCAAGGGGGGAGTCTTCTTTGCAGTTTGGTAGTCGGTCAACAGCACCACCATATCATGTTCGCTGCCAAGCAATCGCTCGTAAGCTGAAAAGAACGGCTCGCTCGTGCAGTAGTTCTGCGAAGGCGATTTGATGCCGAGGTCCAGGTCTGGTAAATCCACGCCTCGCGCCGGATTGATTCCAAGCGGCGGTACGCCCATGCCGCGAAAAGTACTTGTCTCCAAGAGGGCCACCAGAAGCATTTCGATTATGCTGCCAATTGTCTTTCCATCGAGGTTCGGAAGCGTGCCATCCTGTTTCAGTCGAGCATACCAATGTGGAAGAATTCCGCCACGTCCAACGCGATTGAGAACAACCTTCAGTCTAGCCAGGTTTTTCCCCTTCAGCGCGGCATTGATGCCACCGGCTATTTCGGTCAAGTTGTCCTGAATGATCGCTCGAAGTTGCTCTTTAGTAGGCATCGGCAAACAATCCCCTTTGCATGGCTTTTCGTGGAATACTTTGCAGAGACATGCCTATTTCGCTTAGCCGACCAAGTACCCATTCGGCCATTGGCGGAGGCACTGCATTCCCAAAAAGGGCATACTGGTCATAAACGGAAATAACGGAACAATGGTCGTCGGGGAAGCCCTGGATTCTCGCATATTCCACGTTGGTTAGACGGCGGTATCGGTTGCCGACCCTGTAACGCTCATAATGTCGGCTCGTCGTCGAGGTAAGTGTTGGTGCCACCCCATTGATTCCAAAGACGGTATAGCCCATCCTGGCACCGCCTTTTTGATTCGACAGGGTTTCGACGCCATCAATGAACCGGTTTACCTTGATACTGTCGCCAATCCGTTCCAAAGTCGAGTCCGTGAAGTCGAATTGCTTAGGAACCTCTTTTTGAAGAACGGAGTTCAATAAAGCTTGGGGCTTTTTGGCGGAAAAGTCTTCGAGATTCGCCGCAAAGAATCGTGTTGATCTTGCAAGACCCCAATTGGGGAATTGGACGCCATGAGAGGCAATGTCCGTCCACTCATTCGGGGAACGAATCCAGCCGATCTGATTGGGCCTGAGTCGCGAAATATCTTCAGTGGTCGCAAGCCGAATGGGAAGGGTGTCGCTTGGCTTGCCGTTGTTACCGGCAGACTCCTCGATTCGCACGCCCACGATGAAAACCCGCTGCCGGTTCTGTGGCAGGCCGAAGTGAACGGCGTTTAGAAGTCGCCATTCGATCAGGTAGTCAAGCTGAGCAAGAGACGCGAGAATGGTGGCGAAGTGAACGCCTTTTTCCATTTGGAGAAGTCGCTTGACGTTTTCGAGAACGAAGTATCGCGGTTTGTGTCGTTGTAGTACCTCGACAATAGTACTAAAGAGCGTTCCGCGAGGATCCTTGATTCCCTGTTTCTTGCCCGCACTACTAAAGGGTTGGCAGGGAAAGCCGCCGGTCAGAAGCTCATGCGGCGGCACCTCGTCGAGCATCTTCCCTATGTCGCCCTCACGAATCGAATTCTCCCCAAAGCGGTTTCTATAGACCTTGCACGCCTTTGGGCATATATCATTGGCCCAAACAGTTTCCATGCCGCGATGGTCAGAAGCAATTCGGAATCCACCAATCCCTGCAAAAAACTCTACGGTCTTCATGCAATGTCTTTCCAACTTGCCATTATGTCGTTAGATGATAGCATTCAGACCAACCATGACCAACACATGGACCAACCGCAGACCAAGAGAATATTCATAATGCCGACGGGAACTTAGCGCTCGTCCAAAAACAACTTGTGGTACGGGCGTCTCGCCTGCACATGCAGCCGGGACGGCCGCACCACAAAGACGCGGAGTTAATGTTGGACAGGCACTTATCTTCGCGTTATTCCAAGTTTCTCCAAAATCTCGGTTTCTCGCTTCTGCATTTCGGCTCGCAGGGCGGGGCTGGCGTCGTCGTGGCCGACGAGATGCAGCGTGCCGTGGATGATATACAGCAGCAACTCGTCGTGCGGCGGCCAGCCATAGTGCGGCGCAGCCCGCAAAGCGGTCTGGGCGCCGACGATCACCTCGCCCTCCAGGCCGTCGCTCTGGTCGAGCAGGAAACTCAAGACGTCGGCCGGGCCGCGGTGGCGGAGGTATTGCCAGTTAAGCCGGGCGATCGTCTCGTCATCGACCACGGCCACGCTGAGGCGGGCCTTGCGCAGGCCCGCCTCGCGAAGCACGGTTCGTACAGCCTTTCGCACGAGTCGCCGATCCAAGGGCAGGTGGGCCTGCTCGTTGGCGATCTCGATCGTAATCTCGATGGCTGTGGCTTGCTTCATGCGAATTAAGTAGGCCAGGCTTTCCGGCCTGACCTGTCAGGCCGGAAAGCCTGACCTACCATTTCATCATGCGGATCTTTGATCGGGGTATTTCAGCCGTCCATGATAGATCGAGGCCACGGACATGACAAGACTTCGCTCGATGGCGCCCAACTCGCGGAGGGTGAGGCCGCTTTCGTCGAACTGCCCGCCCTGCAGACGCCGCTGTGCCAGGTCGCTGACGAGGCCCTCAATCCGACCGGGCGTGGGATCGACCAGGGTGCGGCTTGCGCTTTCCACGGCGTCGGCCAGCATGAGCACGGCGGCCTCCTTGGTCTGCGGCTTGGGGCCTGGATAGCGGAAGAGGTTTTCGTCAATCTCGCTACTGTTGGGATCGGCGGCTTGCTGCGTGTGGGCGCGATCGTAAAAGTATTCCATGAGCATCGTGCCGTGATGCTGTTGGATCATGTCGATGATCGGTTGCGGCAGATGGTGCTGGCGGGCAAGGTCGGCGCCGTCCTTGATGTGGGCGATGATGACCAGCGTGCTCATGGCGGGCACGAGACCTTCGTGGCGGCTGCCGTCTTTGCCCTGGTTCTCCACGAAGTAGCCCGGCTTGAGCATCTTGCCGATGTCGTGAAAATAGGCGCCGACGCGGCACAACAGCCCGCTGCCGCCGATGGCGTCGGCGGCGGCCTCGGCAATCGAGCCGACGGTGATCGAGTGATTGTAGGTACTCGGCGCGCGGCGGACCAGTTCCTGCAAGACGGGATGGGTGATGTCGCCCAACTCCAGCAGGCTCAGATCGGTAAGCACGCCGAAAAGCCGTTCCACGAAGGGCAGCAGGCCCGTCATGAGGAACCCGGCCATAGTAGCCCAGATGAATTGGCGGCCGGCCCCGTTCAACAACGACTGGGGCTGATTGTCGATCATGTTCATGGCCAGATCCAGCAAGGCAGCCACGCAGCCGGCAAAGAGGCCGACGTAGATCAGCTTGCTGCGGTTGCGGATGCGGCCCAGGTTCAGTGCGGCGGCGGCCGTCGTGCCGAATAAGAGGAGGAACATGGGTAAATCCCCGCCCAGCGTCAGCACGACGATCCAGGAAACGACGCCTGTCAACAGCAGGGCCAACTCCTGGCGATAGGCAATGGCCATGGTCATGCCAAAGACGATTAACGGCACAGGCTCCGCCCGCCAGGGATCGCCGGAAGCCCACACGGCGACGGCGACGGTGGCCACGGCCAAACCCAGGGCGCCGGCCAGGCGATCGAGTTCGGCCTGCACGCCGCGTTGCCGATAGCGCATGTACATCCCGCACAGCGTGAACATGGCGAAGACCACTAGCAGGACCGCGCTGCCCCGAGAGAGCCGGTCCAAGAATGGCCGCTTTACGAGGAAGGCCGCGTACTCCAGCATGAGTAATTCGAGCTTGGGCTGGTCAATCGCCTCGCCTCGTTTGGCGAGCAAATCACCCGGCCGATAGGTGATCATGGCCGGTTCAACCTTGGCGGCGTTCTCGTCCTGTGCGAGCTTACTTGCTTCGGCATCGAGGGTGAGCGTGGTCAAAGGGCTGGATGGATGCAGCAGTCGCGGCTCGAGCCAGGTGTAGACCCGATCGGCAATCGCCTTGGAACTGAGTCCCTCGGCCAGCTTGTGGCGAATCGCCTCGGGATCGACCACCACTTCCATGACCTCGACTTCCCGCAACTGGTCCGGATTCTCGATTGAGAAGACGAAAATGGTCTTCTTATTAAAGCCCTTGAGCTTCTCCGTGGGGTCGGCCAGCAATCCGTGCTGCTCCAAGGGGGCAAAGGCATCGGCGACCGCGCGATTAAGTTGATCGAGGTTTTCCTTGCCAGCCAGGGCCTTGCAAAAATCCTGGAAGCCGGCAAGTTCCTCTTGGGGACCAGGCTCTTTTGCGCCCTTTTCCAAGGGCGGCTGAAATTCTTTCCATCGAGAATGGGTCTGCGGATCGAGCTTTTTTGCCTTGGTCAGGTCGGCGATCGTGGTGCAGAGATTGGCCCGCAACTGTTCCAAGGGCTGGCTGTCCTGCTTGAAAACGGCCTTGGTTTCTTCGCGCGCCTTCAGGCGTGCCTGCGCGGTCTCGTCCAGATTTTCCTGCTTGAACTCCACTCGCGTCGTGACATAGCGCATGGGCACCATGCCCGTCCGCCAATGGATGGGGGGATCCCAGGCATGAATGATCGCGCAAACCACCACGGCGGCGACCAAGGCGAGGGCCATCCGCAACAAGACATCGCGATGGCAAAAACCGAGCCATGCCCGCTCCCAGTGTCCCGGGGGAAGTTCCATCGCAGCTACGCGTTCGGATCGTGTACGTCGTTGACCGCCGTTGGCCATAGAAGAATCAGTCGAGCGTATTGCGCCGACCGTCAGGAAGTGGAAGGTTGCCGCTTGGGGGGACCGTGTTCATAAGCGTCGACGATCTTCTGCACCAGCGGGTGGCGAACGATATCGCCGCGCCCAAGCTTGGCGCAGGCCACGCCTTCAATGCCTTGGAGGCGATCGAGCGCGTCGACGAGGCCGCTCTTGTGGTGTTCCGGCAGATCGATCTGGGTCGTGTCGCCGGAAGCCACGATCTTGGAACCGTGGCCCATCCGCGTGAGGAACATCTTCATCTGGGAAACGGACGTGTTCTGCGCTTCATCGAGGATGATGAATGCCTCGTTCAACGTCCGGCCGCGCATGTAGGCCAGCGGAATGACCTCGATCAGGTCTTGCTCGCGATAGCGCGCGATCTGCTCGTGGTCCATCATTTCGTGCAAGGCGTCCATCAGGGGCCGCAGGTAGGGATTGATCTTCGCCTGCAAGTCGCCGGGCAGGAACCCGAGGCTCTCGCCCGCCTCGACCGCAGGGCGGACTAGCACGAGCTTGCGGACCCGCTCGGCCCGCAAGGCAGCCACCGCCGCAGCCACGGCCAGGTAGGTCTTGCCGGTTCCGGCGGGTCCGTAGCAAAGCACCATGTCGTGCTGCGCGATGGCATCGAGATAGCGGGCCTGGCCTTGCGAACGGGGACGAACCTGCCGGCCCGCAGTAAAAACCGTGAGCGGTTTAGCTGCCGGCCCGGCCGCCGCGGTTTCACCGTTTCGTACTCCGTCAAGAACGCGGTTGATGTCTTCGGTGGCAAGCGTACCATGCCGCAAAGCCTGGGCCTGGAGTTCTTCCAGCACCTGGGTTGCGCTGGCTACGGCCCGTTCCTCGCCCTGGATGTGGATCTGGCCATCCCGCGCGGAAATAGAAACCGACAAGGCCTCGCGGATTCTGCGCACGTGCTGATCGCAAGTGCCAAAGAGCGTTACTAGTTCCTTGGAACTAACAACCGAAATGTCTGTTTCACTCATGCAAATTGCGCCGGAATCGCTCGCGGCGCCAGAACCATTGAGTTTTGTCAATCCATCTAGTATAACCAATCCCAGTGGGAAAAGGACACGGGAGACTGTTGCGATTTCCTAAACTGTTTTAAGATAAAGACTTATGGTGATTCTATGGGAGCCATCAAGCGAATTCTGGTCACCGGCGGGGCGGGCTTTCTCGGCTCGCACCTGTGCGAACGCCTAGTGGCCGACGGCCACGATGTGATCTGCCTGGATAACTTCTTCACCAGCCAGAAAGCGAATGTTGGGCATCTGCTCGGGCAGCAAAACTTTGAACTGATCCGCCACGACATCACATTGCCCATCTGGCTGGAAGTCGACGAGATCTACAATCTCGCCTGTCCGGCAGCACCCGGCCATTATCAGTACAATCCCATCAAGACGATGAAAACCTCGGTGCTGGGCGCGATCCACGTGCTGGGGATGGCCAAACGCTGCCGAGCCAAAGTTCTGCAAGCATCGACCAGCGAAGTCTACGGCGACCCGCAGGTCCACCCGCAGCCGGAAAGCTATCGTGGTTCGGTCAATCCGATCGGTCCGCGGGCGTGCTACGACGAAGGAAAACGGGCCGCCGAGGCACTCTTCATGGACTACCACCGCGCCAATCACGTTGCCGTGCGAATTGTACGGATCTTCAATACCTACGGACCGCGGATGCACCCCTATGATGGCCGCGTGATCTCGAACTTCATTCGCCAGGCCCTGGACGGCGAGGATATTACCATCTTCGGCGACGGCCAGCAGACTCGTTCCTTCTGCTATCGTGACGATCTGGTGGGTGGCCTGATCCGCATGATGAATGCGCCGGATGATTTTTGCGGTCCGGTGAATCTCGGCAACCCAGAGGAATTCACCATCCACGAGCTGGCGGATCTCGTGCTCGAACTGACGGATTCAGATTCAAAGCTCGTCGTGCGCCCCCTGCCTGCCGACGACCCCACCCGTCGCCGTCCCGACACTACGCTCGCCCGGCAGCGATTGGGCTGGCAGCCGACAGTTCCCTTGCGGTTGGGTCTGACGAAGACCATCGACTGGTTCCGGTCGATCGACATTTCCGAGTACCGCCCACCAACACCAAATTACTGAGTGTCGAGCCTACGCATGAATCGTTTTGACCCACGGTGGACTGGGGAACAGAAGGGTTTTGCGAGACGAGAGTGCTCCTTTTCGTCTGTTTCGTGGTTGCCCCCCTTCAATTTCTCCCCACTTTTTATCCTATCCAACAGGTTATGCGCAATCCACAGACAGAGTGGAATTGCGGGAAATTCGCAAGAAATTCTCCGTTTGAGTTCGCCAAGTGCTTGCAAAATTTGCATGGTTGTGGTAGAATGACGGCTACGCGTGGTGATCGAGCTTGCGCTTGTGCAGGTTCTTGGTCACCGTGCGGGCTGCAATCGGTTTGCAGCGCTTTAACGCGAACCCCAGTATTTCCGCAGGCAGCGTAGTACCCCGAGCCACCGTCCGCAGCAGTATAACTCCGGCGGGAGTTGTTTTCGTCTGTGTGTGTCCGTTGGCTCAATACGGTGACTCTCAAGGGAGTCTAGTACTGCGCGCCCTTCTTGGCTGGGTCTGGTCTCCCTTGATTGTTTTCGTGGAGGGTGCCGTGCGCGTGTGAATTTACCAGATACAAGGAAATTGTTATTATGAAGACCTTCTATGGCATTGCGTTATTCGCATTGCTTTTGGGTTGGGAATCCGTGGCTTCGGCCAACTTTATCGCGACCGATGTGACTGTGACGGCATCGAGTAAAAGCGGGACGGCCATTGTGACTTGGCCGCTCTCTTTCGATTCCGGAGCGTACAAGATTTTGTCTGACAACTCTTATCAGTGGGAGTGTGTGCCTGAAAGTGTGCCTAAAGATTTGCTTAGCAGTACGGGGACGCTCATAGGGAAGATCATGTGTCTGACGTTGGAGGCCGAAGAAGATCCGGTCGTCAGGCTGAATTTTGCCGTGGACGCTGATCCGAGTGCCGATACCCACTTCACGATCACATCGTCCACGGTAAACTTCGCGGCAATCTTAAACCCGCTGGCCAGTGCCACGGCGGCGGTGACCCTTACCGACAATACAGTGGACGGTTCGGGTGCCAAGCTGACGGGTTTGTTTTCGGATCTCACCTATCCTGCTTACGCCTATCAAGCCCGCTACAACGGAGGCTCGGTCTTTGCCAACCTTGTACACGCAAACCCGATATCGGTCTCTGGAAACTCGTCTACCACCGTTTCCGATCGTTTGCCGCTGACACCGGGTTCGGCGGCGACGATCTCGGATGCCGTGAGCAGCATTTCGTCGCAGTTTGATTTCACGGTAAGCGCGAACAACTCGGCGAGCGGCACGAGTAATTTCGTGGTGACGTCAAGCACCGCCGTTCCCGAACCAACTACTCTGGCCCTACTCGGTGTCGGCTCCATCGGACTGCTGGGCTACGGTTGGCAACGGCGGCGTGCGGGGTAAAGGAACGGCGAATCAATAACTGTCGTAATCATTTTAGTTCCGTCTCGGGAATGCGGTTGAGAAAATCGAGCAACTGCCGTAGTCGGCCTTGGTTGTAGCGGTTGTACTGAAAGACCATCCGCGGCAGCGCGGCGAGCGCGATATCTTCCTTCTCCTCGGGCAGTGGGCCACGGATTTCAAATCGCCCCTCGGCCAGGATGTCGGCGAATTGCGTCTGAATGGTATCGAGCACCACTTCGCTGGGCTGACGGTTTAGCCGCAGCACGAGTTTGCCGTGGACATAGCGCATGCTGTGATAGATGCGGAAGAAGGTCAGCACCTCCTCGACGGCCTCTTCAAGGCAGTCGGTCCGCTTGTAGAGTTGCAGATCATCGGGGCTGATCAGGGCCTTGGCTAGAAGTTGCTTGTGAATGAACGCCTCCAGCGTGGCCCAGTAGTCGCCGCCCGGCTCATCCAGCATCACCACCGGTATCAGATCGCGCTTGCCGGTTTGTAAAAGCGTGAGCACCTCCAGACCTTCGTCGAGCGTGCCAAAACCGCCGGGCAGCAAGCAGATGGCGTCGCTCTCCTTGACGAACATCAGCTTGCGAGTGAAGAAGTATTTCATGTGTACCAGCTTCGGATCGCCGGCAATGATCGGATTGGACGACTGCTCGAAGGGGAGCAGGATGTTCAGCCCCATGGAATGCTCCCGGCCTGCCCCGACGTGCCCGGCCTCCATGATGCCGGCCGCAGCACCAGTGACGACCATCCAGTGATGCTCGGCCATCTGCCGACTAAAGGCGACCGCTTGCTGGTAGGCGGGCTGATGGGGGAGGGTACGTGCCGAGCCGAATATGGTTATCTTGCGGTAAGTGCGGTAAGGGGCGAAGACTTTGAAGGCATAACGCAGCTCACGGAGGGTCCGGCTCAACAGTTTGACGTCGCCCCGGCTGGCACGATCCTTCGACAGATTGTCGGCCGATCGTTTGATTTCGTCGATCAGTTCGGTAACCCGCTCGGGGGTAACTTCGGTCAAGGTCGGATCGAGACGCAGAATTTCGGAACTGGAAATCAGGCCATCGCTCGGCGCGCTTGGTGAAGGATTGGCAGGTAAGATCGGGTTCACGAGGCAAGGTTTCCTGGAGAGAAATTATTTGGGGAGACCAGCCATTATACGCCATAAGGATTTCGGCGATTCCTCGCAATTCTGCCTAAAGGCGGTACTACAAGTGCTTGCGGGCGGGGACTTGTCATCCGCTAAGACTTCCGCTACACTCTGAAGAGAATGGCCTACTGAATATAAAATGAACAGCCCGGTGATTACCGGGCTGAAGTGCGTGCGAAGGCACGTAAAGGTTGGAATTATTGATTTCCGTCAGGCGGCTCAAGCCGAAGGACGGCGGTAATGCTGGTAAGCCAGGAGAACTTCATAAAGGTCCATGGAGATATTGACTTCGTCGTCTGCAAAGTCGCGGAGCCAAGTGCGATCGGAGCGAACGGCATCAGCCAATAGCGGTAGAACTTCCGTTAAGGGAACATTTACGGTGTCACGGATTTTGCCGTCGGCAACATGAACCGTGGTGGACTCTTCCTGGGGACCGTAATAGACACGAAGATAATTGGAACGCATGGTACAGATTCCTTTCTGCCCTGGGGACTTCCTTGTCAATCGCCAGCTTTTGCCAAGCCCCCCAGTCAGGTATATCAAAATAGACGGGAACCTCAACAAAGCCGACGAGCGGTGCGCGTGGCTGCCCTCCCTGTTGCCCCTTGTATCGGCAAGTGGTCCCTTGCGGGTTTGATCTATTTGAGGGAAAATAGCGTTTTTACCCACCGTCACCCCTGAGACAGTGGTAGTTTATAAGTTGAATTTCTGGAAAATGCGGGATTTCCTGTTAGTTTAGGTAAAATAATCTCGTCCATCGACTACTTCGACGAAGCGGTCCTATTATTCATTCGCGGGTCTTTATGGCCAGTATGGTAACAATCGACTTGCGGCACGTGGCACGCGGGCTGGACATTTCCCTCCGTCAGATCGAGGCGGTCGTGGAGCTGTTGGATGAAGGGAACACAGTTCCTTTCATCACGCGTTACCGCAAGGATCCAACAGGCGGACTGGACGAAGAGCAAATCCGGGAGATCCAGGATCGGCTGGCGAAGATGCGGCTTTTGGCCGATCGCAAGCAAACCATCCTGCGTTCGATCGAGGCTCAAGGCAAGCTTACGGAGAAGCTGGCGAAGCAGATCCTCTCCGCCACAACCACCAAGCGGTTGGAAGACCTGTATTTACCTTACAAGCCCAAGAAGCAGACGCTAGCAACGCTGGCGCGCTCTCGAGGCTTGGAAGAGCTGGCCAACGAGATTTTTGAGGCCGCTGCAGTGGCCAACGATCTCGACGCCCGCTCCCGCGACTTCGCCAATCCGGATCGCCAGGTGCCCTCTGGGGCGGATGCGCTGTTTGGGGCGGGTCATATTCTGGCCGAGCAATTTAGTGAACGGGCCGATCTGCGACAGCGGCTGCGGGAGATTTTGCAGAAGACCGGGAGAATTGTGACGACGCAGATTGCCCCAGATCCGGTAATCGCTCCCGTGGCGGTTCCCGCGGAAGCGGCGAAACTGCTTGCGGAGACGCCCGGTAGGACAGGTTTCCAACCTGTCTCGACTACAACGGAACCGCTTGCCGCGGAGGTGCTGCCGCAAGAGGCAGCCGCAGTCGCGGAAACTGCGATTCCCGTCGCTACCGAGGCCGGTTCCACGCCCTTCGCACCTTCCGCTGACTCGGCTACGAACGAGGCGCCTCCGGCTACGGTGAGTGTCGCGGAAGTGCTTGCAGAAAAAGTTGATGTACTACCTGCTGCGGAGGAATCTTCTGAAGCGCCGGCAACTAGCGAGCCATCCGCGCTTGAAACGGCAAGCGAGCCGGCCAACGGGAGCGATGCCCCACCGGCCGCCGAGGCAGCACTGGCGACAGAAGGCAAACCGATTACGGTTCCGGCGGCCGCTCGCAGGGCACGCGACCGAGAGCGAGCCAAGGCGGAGAAGCAACAGAAGAAGGAATCCAAGAGAAAGAAACTCGAGGAGCGCCGTATCAAGGCCTTCCGCGATTACTTCAGCTACTCGGAAGACGTCAAAAAAATCCCGCCGCACCGCGTGCTGGCGATCAATCGGGCCGAACGGGCCAAGATCCTCCGCGTCAAGGTCGATTGCCATCTCGATGCCATGTTTGCGGCACTGGATGAAATTCTCGTAGCGCCTGGCCATCCGCATGCCGACTACCTCCGCGGCTGTGCCCACGACGCGCTGAGTCGCCTGATCCTCCCCGCGCTGGAACGCGAGGCCCGCCGCGAGCTGACCGAGCGGGCCGAGACGCACGCCGTCGGAGTCTTCGCCCGCAATCTTCGCAACCTGCTCCTGCAACCGCCGGTCCACAACCGCCGCGTGCTGGCCGTTGATCCGGGTTTTAAGAGCGGATGCAAGCTGGCCGCGCTCGACCAATTTGGCAATCTGCTCGGGCACGAGATCATTTTCCTGATCGGCAGCAAGCCTGGCCGAAAAGAAGAGGCCAAGCAGAAGGCGATCGAGCTGATCCACAAGTACGAGTTGACCGTCGTGGCCATCGGCAATGGCACGGCCTGCCGCGAGACCGAAGACTTCTTCGCCGAGCTGATCGGCACGGAACTCAAGGACCAGGGTGTCGCTTATGTGATTGTCAACGAGGCTGGCGCCAGCGTCTATTCGACAAGCCAGTTGGGTCGCGAGGAATTCCCTGAATACGATGCTACGCTCCGCGGCGCCGTTTCCATCGGGCGACGGTTGCTGGATCCGCTTAGCGAGTTGGTCAAGATCGATCCCGCCAACATCGGTGTGGGGCTGTATCAGCATGATGTCAAGGCCAAGCACCTCGAAGCCTCGCTGGATGAAGTCGTTGAGTCGTGCGTGAATTATGTCGGCGTCGATGTCAACGCGGCCAGCCCCGCGCTCTTGCGCTACGTCTCCGGGCTTAATCAACTCACGGCTCGAAGGGTCTATGAATATCGCCGCGAGCATGGCCCCTTCCGTAGCCGCGAGCAGCTTCGCCAGGTGCCCGGCTTCGGCGATGCCACGTTCGTGCAGGCGGCGGGGTTCCTCAAGATCACGAGCGGCGAAAATCCGCTGGATGCCACTTGGATCCACCCGGAAAGCTATCTGATTGCCGCGCGAGTGCTGGAGCGGTTCAACGGCAAGCCTGCCGATCTGACCGAGAAAGAAGCAGCCGCAGCCTTGGCCCAGCGGATGGCGGCGGTTGATCTGGAAGGACTGGCGAAGGATCTCGCGGTGAGTTCACCAGAGAATTCCGTTGCGCGCGAAACTGTCTCGGTTGCCGTGTTGGCTCCGGCGGGCAAGATGTTGGCTCCGGCGGGCGCAAGCGAGGTTCCAGCCGAAGCACCGGCAGACACCGTACCAGTGACAGACGCGGCGGCGGCGACAGACGCGGCGGCGGCGACAGACGCGGCGGCGGAAATGGCGCTGTCGCAAAGCGTTTCCAAGGAAATGGCTGTCGGTACGCTGACGTTGCGAGACATACTTGCCCAATTGGCGCGTCCCGGCCGCGACCCGCGCGAGGATCTGCCGGCGACGATTTTCAAGCAGGGTGTATTGAAGCTGGAGGACTTGGCTCCCGGCATGGAATTGACCGGCACGGTGCTAAACGTGGTCGATTTTGGCTGTTTTGTCGATATCGGCATGCACGATAGCGGCATGGTACACGTCAGCCGTCTGGCCGACCGCTTCATCCGCGATCCGCATGAAGTCGTGGCTGTGGGCGATATTGTCAAGGTCTGGGTGATGGAGGTCGACAAGGAGCGGCGACGGGTCTCCTTGACCATGGTCTGTCCCGGCTCCGAGCGTCAGCGTCGACCGGCCAGGGACGAAAGAGATTCCTCCGAACGGGCGCAGGAAACAGGCCCAGACCAGGCGGGGAGGCAACAAGGCGATCGTCCGCCACGGAACAGCCAAGGTCGGCAGGGTGGACGCCCCGGTGGCCAGCAAGGCGGTCAATCGAGTCAACAGGGCGGACGTCCGAATCAACAGGGCGGTCAACCGAGTCCGCAGGGCGGCCGGCCACAGGGCGGTAGACCCCAAGGCGGCCGGCCCGATCAAGGCCGCCGTCCGCAGCAAGGCGCACCGCAGGGTGAAGGCGCCCCTGGCGGCAGGCCTCGCGATGAGCGTCGCGGCTATGGTGGTCCTCCCTCCCGAACGCGACCGCAAGGTTCCGGTCAGGGCCGTCCCCAGGAGTCCAAGCCTAAGCCCAAACCGCTCATTCCAATCACGGATGCCATGAAGAAAGGCAAAGAGCCGATGCGGACCTTCGGCGATTTGATGCAATTCTTCGTGGCCAAGACCGACGATAAGAAACCACCCGTCCAGAACAAGAAGGAACTGGACGAGAAGCCATTTTCGGCCGCAATAGATACTCCCGTGGCTGGGGTGGTGGCTGAGTCTGCCGCGGCAAAGACTGGGCCTGCCTTCGATGCGAACCTCGGCGCGCCGCCCCCTGCACTGCCGGTTATTCCTCAGTCCGCTGAATCCGTATCACCCACCGCTGGCGAGCCTTCACCCACACCGCCAACCACGCTGGCTGGCGAAGGACAGTAAGAACCCCCTTCGCCATGGATTTTCAGGAACGACTCGAACGCGCGATCGAACGGGGCCAGCGACTGGGCACTGCCCGGGCGGAGGAGGAAGCCCAGCGGGCGCTGACCGAGAAGGAATTACAGCGGCTGCACTCGCAGGCCCGCCTACAGCTTTGCGAGCATCTCGAGCGTTGCCTGCACCAGTTGGCCGATCGCTTTCCCGGTTTTCGTTTCGAGACGATTGTCGACCCGCGGGGTTGGGGTGCCGCGATCAGCCGCGAGGATCTTCGCTTACGTCGGGCGCAACCGCGGCAGTCCTGTTTCAGCCGCTTGGAAATGCTCATCGCCCCCATCTCGCCCTCGTTGATCTTGGATCTGACGGCCAAGGCGACCGTTTGCAACCGGGAGATCTTCAGCCGCTCGCATTATCAGCGTCTGGCCGAGTTGGACTTGCCGGCATTTACCGAGATGATCGATCTCTGGAGTTTGGAATTCGCGGAGCGCTACGCGACGGAGTAGGAGTGGTATGAATATGGGCGCAGCAGTGACAGCAGTTCGCCGCTTTACGATCGAGGCCGGCGATGCCGATGGCAGTCATCTCCGCGTCTCTTGGTTGAGTTCGTAGGTGACCCAAGACTTTCCTCGAAGGCAAACCATTGCTGCTCCAATACCCTACGAACCGTTCAATGTCCCGCGGCCGTGATGGGGCCTTCGGATTCGACCTCATCATGCATCCAGCGCGACAACTGCCGCGACAAAGCAAAACAGATCAAAGCGGAGATGATGGTCACCACCGTAATCACGCCCCAAACATGGCCGTAGACATGGACCGTTTCCTCGGGAGGCGGTATCGAAATGTTGGTTCCCTTGGTTACGTCCGTAAACTGTGCCACAATGGCGGCCAGGGATTGCGAATACGCGGATGCAAGGAACCACGTGCCCATCATCGTGCTCACCAATCGCAGGGGCGATAGTTTGGTAACCATCGACAACCCGACCGGCGACAGACAAAGCTCCGCAGTGGTATGCAATAAATAGGCCAGGCAGAGCCAACTCATGGCCATCATTCCACGCGAATCGGCCGAACGGGCACCGTACCACAAGACGGCAAATCCCAGCCCCAATTGCAGCAGGCCCATGGCAAACTTGACCGGCGTACTAGGCTCCATACCCCGTACAGCCAGGAAACTCCAGAGCGAGGTGAAAACAAGCCCAAAGATAAGAATGCAAACCGCATTCACCGACTGGTACTCACTGGCCGGGATCTCCGCACTGCGTGGGACGGTTTCCATGCCAATGCTTTCCTTCGAGACAGGCCAGTCGATCGTAAAGCTGGGATCCTTCTTGTTTGCGCTACGCAGTTTGTCGAGCACGTCGAGCGTGAAGACTCGTCGCTGGTACTGCATTCCAATATCGTCTTTGGTTACCACCCAGTCGATCTCGAAGCTCGGGTTGCCAACATGCAACGAGCGAAGCTTGGCTAGGCTATCCGCGGAAAAGCCCTCCTCCCCGTTATGGTAGCCGATTTGTTTCTCCGTAGGCAGGACCGAAATGGTCTTATCGACATCATCTTCCGTCACTGCGACGTAGCCATTCCATGTGTATCCCAGTTGCTTTTGCGTTGGTTCAATCGAAATGGTCTTGCCCACATCCTCCGCGGTTATGGTTCTCGTTGCGCCCACGATACGATTGACGTTTCGGTCAGTGAAGTTATTGATCGAGCTGCCCGCCTGTTCAAAGAATGTCCAGAAAACCATGGAGAAGAAGGTCAAAATCAGCACAACGTACATGCGATGACGGGCAATTCGCTGAAGCCGTATCGTTTCAAAAACGAGGTAAGCCAAAGCGACTAGGCCGACCAAGTCAAGGATGATGTTTGCGGGACGGCTGACTTCCTTGGCAACAACGCCCAAGGACCGGATAACAGGGCTGTCGCTGGATTCGATGCTCTTGAGCGTATCCGCGGAAATCAGCGAAATCGGCCGTCCATTCTTTGTCAGCGGCGCAAATCCCGAAACCAGCAGCATGAAGATCCCGATCGCCACAAACGTGCCTAGATAGACCATCCAAGCCCGATTGATGGGCCCCAGTACAGGCTCCGTGAGGTACTTCGGGTCTGGCGGTGCGCCAGCTTCACTGGGAACTCCACCACGGGCCAGGGCAAGAATGGCCACGATTCCCGAAATACAGAGTGCTATAGCGACAAAAATGTTCATGCCCACGGAGAGGAAATTGGCAGGGTGATAGACCAGCATCGCTCCCGCAGCGCCGAACGTCGTCCAGAAGATGAGAATCTGCGTGGCCGCTCGGGGTGCGACAAAGATGGCAATTCCCACCAGCATTCCGATCGTTGCCAGACCAAATCCCCAGTGCCAGTCATAGGTTTCGCCAATGTAGCCACAGAGCAGAGGAGCAATGGCCGCTCCAAGGTTCACGCCCATGTAGAAAATGGTGAACCCACCGTCACGTCTTGGGTTTCCGCGAGGATAGAGTGAACCAACGATCGTTGAAATGTTCGGTTTGAAGAATCCATTACCGCAAATTAACAGGGCAAGTGCAGTGAAGAAGGCCGTGCGGCGCTCGACCAGCATAATCGACTGGCCGCTGACCGTAATCGCAAAATTCCAATCCACGCCCATCAGCAAATGCCCAAGGGCCATGAGCACACCACCAAGAATCACGGCGCGTCGCTGCCCCAAGAGCCGGTCAGCCAGCAAGCCGCCAAAAAAGGGTGTCATGTAGACCAGTGCTGTGTAAGCGCCGTACACGGCATAGGCTTCCTTATCGCCGTAACCCAGAAAACCCTTGGTCATGTAGAAGACCAGCAATGCCTTCATGCCGTAAAAGGAAAACCGTTCCCACATTTCGGCGAAGAAGAGCATGAAAAGCCCAGCCGGATGGCCAAAGACCGTGGGGGAATCCGTGTGCGAGGGTTTAGTAGGCTGATTCATGGCAGATACACGATGCTTGGAATAAGTTGGAACTTGTTGATTTTACTCGACATACGTCGCGGGAAAAAGGGCACTGGTGTAGGGATCTACCGCCAAAGCTGTCGCACGGCCTCAACCAGCCGATGGTAGTGTTCCGGTTCGTTGTAGGCCTGCGCCGATACCCGTAACACAACTCGCGGGGCGGCTGGGAAGAAATAAACTGGCACCTCAATGCCAAACCGCTCGAACAACTCCTGATTCAGTTGGTGCTGGTCGACAAACTCGGTCGGCGGGTCGGGGTCGTTGTTCAACTCGACGGCAGCCATCGCTCCGAGCATCTCCGGCGGGCACAAAGGCCTGGCGTCAAGCTCTTTCACCAGCAAGGACTGCGCGGCCACGGCATAGCGGTGGTTCCGCTCGGTCAAGGCATTCAGCCCGCCGGGAAGAATGCCGTCAAGAAAATCAATTGCCGCCCCCACGCTGAACCAGGCCGTCGGGTCGGACGTGCCCGGCCAGTCGAATAGATCCTGAAAACGGCTATAACCTAGCCGCGGTCGGTTGTAGCCGTGACTGATGACCGGCGGAAGTATTGCTTCCTGGCGATCGCGCTTTACATAGAGGAACCCGGTGCCTCGCGGTGAGCAAAGCCACTTGTGGCAATTGCCGGTGTAGTAGGTCGGGCCAATCCGCCGCAAATCAACCGGCACCATGCCAGGCGCGTGGGCACCGTCGATCAAGGTTTCGATCCCCTGCTGATGCAGCCGTTCAATCAACTGATCGAGGGGAAAGACAGTGGCCGAAGGACTGCTAATATGATCCAAGAGGGCAATCCGTGTTTTCGGACTGACGCGCGCCATCACCGCGTCGACGATCTGTTGGGGCGATTCGACCGGCGAGGGAATTTCAGCAATGACCAGCGTCGCGCGGCTCTGCTGAGCCACGCACCGCGCCACGTTACTGCAGGCATTGTAGCCGTGCATGGTCGCGAGGATCTCGTCGCCGCCGTGGAACCGCAGCGATCGGAGCACGCTGTTCACGCCTGCCGTCGCGTTGGGAACAAAGACCAGATCCTGCGGATCGGCACCCAAGATCTCGGCAAGCCGCTGCCGCGAGGCGTCGAGCAGGCCGGGCATCTGCCGCGCGAGGAACTGCACGGGCCGCGCTTCCATCTGGCAGCGCAGCTCGTACTGTCGCTGGAGCACCGCGCGCGGAGAGGCCCCAAACGACCCATGATTGAGCATCGTGACCGCCGGATCGAGCGCCCAAGCCGCGGCTGCTTGTGGAAGTCCTGGGTCGGGAAAGTCGCTGTTGGCCCGCATTTTACTTGGGTTGGATCATCGGCGACTCGCTACCCTTGGCCATATCGCTTTGCTTGGGTAAAGTGGCTCCACGGTAATACTTGCGCCGCACGGCATTGCCATAGAAATGGAACGGCCGGTTCGGGCGTTCGACAATGGGCGTCGATTCGATCTGCTGCTTCAACTCGCCGCGGGCCACGACCACGCCCAGCCAGCCTGGCCCGTTCGAGGCCGCCGGAGCCACTGCTGCATTCGAGGCCGCCGAGGCCACACTGGAACCCGCAAACAACATGCCCGTGCTCAATACTAACGCCGCCAAACTAATTCGCAACATGCCTAAAACCTCCTGGAGTGGGGAACTTTTCAAGTGTAGCTACGATCCATGAGATAAATTTCGGCCATTACGGGTAGGCTCTTCAGCGGCTCAAGCCAAACGGGGGCGAACCAGAAAATTCCCGACGGCACAACTCGCCCACACGGTAAAAGCGGAACCTTGGTTGGTATGTTTCAAAGGTGGTAAATTGTAGGGTGGGACTCGTTTCATGCGTCCCATCCTACGCCTACCGTTCAGACTTTGCGCTGGTCGCGGTAACAATGCGGTTGCCTCAGCACTTTCCGTGGATAAAATGCTCCGATCGCGGGTCGTTGCACCAGCCGGCCAATGAGAAGCCATCGCGATCCTTCGGTGAGAGAATGGCCGACGCCAACGTGCGATCATACTGGACCTTGAGCGCGGAATCGCACCACGACCAGTCCAGATCGGTGGCCAGCGGCGAGATGCTCGTCTCGTTTCCCGGCGCCCACTCCGCGGAACAAAAATACTCGATCGTTGACTTCTCCAACATGCAAGCACCGTGGGCAAAGCCGGGCGGCAGCCAGAGCCAGTCGGCGAAGGCGGCATCAGGCGACGCCGGCAGGTCGTAAGCAATGATCTTTCCAAACGTGGGCGAGCCTTTGCGGATATCCAGGGCAAGGTCGATGATGTGGCCGGCAATGGTCCGCACCAGCTTGCCCTGATTCGGATTCCACTGGAAGTGCAGCCCGCGGACCACGCCCGCCAGCGAGTAACTCTCGTTGCACTGTTTGAACTCCACGCCTTGGAAGTACCCCGCGGAGGCGTGTCCAAAGAAATCACTTTTGCGAAAGGTCTCGGTGAAGTAACCGCGGTCATCGCGAAAACGGGCGTAGCGGACAACCGTGACATCGGGAATGGCTAGTGAGCGAATTTCGAGAATTTTCATCCTGTATTTCCACGCGATTATTTCTTCGCCAGCAACGCTTTAACTTTCTTCAAAATGGCGTCGGGATCTTTGTCGACCGCGTCCTTGCAGCCATCGCAGCAGAGAAAGAATACATGGCCTTTGACGGTCATTTTGCACGGCTTGCCCATGTCGGCCGTTCCTAACGGAGATCCGCTCACAGGACAGACTTTCTGTTGTTTGGCCAGTTTCTGATCGGCCTCATCCAGTTCCTTCAGGCCCGGCAGCTCATCGGCCGCCTTGCCGGCATCCTTTGCTGCGACCGCATCTTTCGCGGCAGAATTCTTCGTGGTCTCCTTCGCCGGGTTCGTGCCCCCGCCGCAACCGATGAGGGTAGCGGCTAAAACGGCAGGCAAGACAAGAAGAAACGCGAGTTTTCGCACCATGTCGATACTCCTTTTTAAGAAAAAAGTTCTTTCCCGGAGACTATTAATCTGAAGGGATAGGGGGGCTTCGTTTCACTCGGCCCAACCTACTTCAAGTGCCTCCTGGAATCATGCGAAGCCATTTAGAACCGGAAGAACCAGCCATTGTAATGGCACGGCACGGAAAGCGGAAGTAGGTCAGCTTCTGTAGCAAGAAGCAACAAGATGACGAAGCCATGAAGGGTGGGCCAAAATTGCGAGCCCGCCAGTTTCCCTTTGCTGCCTCCTTTTCGTCATTCATGCTTCGTCATTTTCTCCTTTCCAAATCTTCGTATCGTCTCCAACAGTTCATCCAAATGCTCCGCGGTCGTGAGGGGGTTCATGATCGTCACCCGCAGTGCCCCCACGCCGTCGATCTGCGTCGACACGATATAGAACTGGCCTGACTCGATCACCTCTCGCCGCAAGTCCAACTGGAAACGGCCCAGCACGTCGGCGGGAGCATCACGAAGTTCCTGGGGCACGTAACGGAAGACGACGATGTTGCACTGCGGCTCGTGCAATGGTACGAAGTCGGGCGCGGCCTGGAGTTTTTCATAAAAAGTCCTCCCCAAGTCGAACGTAATATCGACCAGGTCGGCAAACAACTGCGGCCCGAACAGCGACCACGTGCCCCATAGTCCAAAGGTGGCGGCGCGCTTCGTGCATTCGATGGTTCGCAGGCCGCTGTCATAATCGGCAAGTCCCGGCGCGGCGGGATCAAAGAGATACGGTGCATCCTGTTGGAAGGCATCGAAGCGATGGGCCGCCTCGCGGTAGAAAACAAAGGCACACAACGCCGGCATGAAGAGCATCTTGTGGGCGTCCCAAGTCACGCTCTCGGCCCGATCGAGTCCCTCGACAAGGTGCCGATGCCGCGGGCTGAGGCAGGCCGCACCACCGTGGGCCGCATCGACATGCAGCCACACGCCATGCCGCCGGCAGACGTCGGCCACATCGGCCAGCGGGTCGAAGGCCCCAATCGGCGTCGAGCACGAACAAGCACTCACAGCCACGATGGGGTGACCGCGGCGTTTTCGATCGCCGAGTGTGTCGTCGAGTATTTGCGGATCCATCCGCCGCCGCTCGTCCAGGCCCACGCGAACGACTTGCCGCGTGCCAAGCCCCAGGATGCCGGCGGTCCGCGACACCGAATAATGGGCGTCGGCGTGGACCAGTAGCAGTGGTGGCGGACCCGATCGGGTCATGCCTTGCTTCCAGCTATCGGTTAGTGCCACGTTCCGCGCCGTTAGCAATGCTGTCAAATTGGCCAGCGATCCGCCGTGCGTGGCTAGGCCGGAGAACGTCCCCTCAGCCCAGCCGATGCGGCGGCCTAGTTCGTCGACCATGGCCCATTCGGCCGCCGTGGCCCAGGGGCCCATGTCGTAGATCGCCATTGCCTGGTTGGTGATCGAGCCAACGGCGTCCATCAGTCCGGCGATCGGCAAGGAAGCGGCAACCTGATGGCCGATATACCGCGGATGGTGGAGATTATGCCCCCGATTGAGCATGATCTGCACGAGACTGCCAAACTGCTCCACCAGTTCCTCGCGGCCTGCCTCGGAACGGATCGTCTCCTGTAGCAGTTCCGAGGCCAGACGGATATTCTCCACCGGATGCCGCCACGGTAGCACTTCGCCTGCCCCAGCCTCAACCACCCCAAGATGGTCGGCCAGTAGCTCGACCAGCCGATGGCCGGCGCTACGCAGCAGTTCCGGGTCGTAGGCCTCTTGAACCCGTCGACGGGCCGCATCAATTTCAGGAAGAATGAATGTCATGCAATAAATCGCTTTTCTTCTTGTTCTATCGCACTATTGCGTGGGGTTCAAGCCGCTTCCTGGAACGGAATTTCCGTTCTCCGAAGCGTGCAATTCCAAAAAAGCCCCAATGTCGATATAATGAGGTATGAAGGGTACCATCTCCACCAGCCTGCTTCGTATCGCCTTGTGGGGAACTTTGGAAAGAGGTATTTCATGCCAAGCCGTCAAATTTTCTTGTCGAGGTTCCGATCCAGCCGCAACGGCTTCACTCTGATCGAGCTTCTCGTGGTCATTGCCATCATTGGAATTCTGGTTGGACTGTTATTGCCGGCGATCAACGCCGCGCGGGAGGCCGGCCGCCGTGCCCAGTGCATCAATAATCTCAATCAGATCATTAAGGCCCTGGTGAACTACGAAACGACCAATCGATTGTTCCCGCCCGGCCGCATGGGTTGCGATGCCTACACAGGCAGTCCCTGCGGCAGCGCTCTTCCAGGGGCACAGCGGTCCGGCACTAGTGCCTTTTTGGCCATTCTTCGGCAGCTCGATGATGCTCCGCTTTACTCATCCTTCGGGACGCTGGCCAGCGGCGCCGTTTATCCCGCCATCGCCGATTCTTCGACCAGCAACTGGAGCAGCTACGTCACGACCGGCGGCAGCCAGTCGATTGCCCAGTCCCTGCTGGTGCGGCCGCCCGTCTTCGTCTGTCCGAGCGATAACTCGCTACCGGACAACACCCTCTTGACTCCGCCCACCAAGACCAGCAGCTATGCACTGGTCCTCGGCTCGTTGGGAAAGAATTCCAATTCCGACGAGGCACACCAGAAATATTACAACAACGGACCGTTCATCTATTTGCGGGCGAATAGTGCGGCCGACATTCGCGACGGCCTGAGCAACACGATGTTTATTGGCGAGACGATCGCCAACGACACGGCCGGGTCGATGAATTCCTGGGCACTTAGCGTGGCCTATCTTTGCAGCTTGCGTTCGACCGACAACCCCTTGAACACCCAACCGGGTGGCGGGGCCATGGTCTCGATTACCAACAGCGGTCTTCAGGGGCTACCCAGTCAAGCCACGGGAGCTTTCGGCAGCCGACATCCGGCTGGCGCCAATTTTGCTTTTGGCGGTGGCAATGCGAAGTACATTTCCAATGCGATCGACATGACGGCGTACAGGGCATTGTCGACGATCGCCGGCTCGGAAACGATCAGCAGTGATTATTGAGCCGTTACCGTACGCTTGCCATGTGCATATCTTCCAGACCGAGACGTTTCATCTTCTTATAAAGCGTGGTACGGTTGATGCCTAAAGCCTCGGCAGTGGCGTGACGGTTCCACTGGTTGGCCTCCAGCATGTTCAAGATGATCTGCCGCTCGGGAGCTTCCAGGGCGTCCTTTAGCGTTCGCGTGCTGGAAGTCTCCATCGCCATCGGACTGGCAGCCAATACGTGTGAGGGCAAGTCCTCCAGACCGATCACCGAATTCTTGCCTAATAACACGGCCCGCTCGATCACGTTCTGCAATTCGCGCACATTGCCGGGCCAACGGAAACGCTGCAAGGCGACCAATGCCTCCGCGCTAAAACTGCGGACTTTCTTGCCGGACTCGCTACAGACCTGACGGAGGAAATGCTCGGCCAGCAATGGGATGTCGGATATTCGATCGCGCAAACTAGGAAGTTCGATGTTGATCACATTGACGCGATAGTACAGATCCTGGCGGAAACGCCCCTCAGCCACCGCCCGACCGAGATCCTCGTTCGTGGCCAGGATCACGCGGGTATCGACCTTGAAGGTCTTAGTGCCACCGACCTGCTCAAACTCAAGTTCCTGCAAAACGCGGAGCAGCTTGACCTGCATACCGGGGCTGGCCGTGGAGATTTCGTCGAGGAAAATCGTGCCCGAGTCGGCCTGCTTGAACTTGCCGAGCTTGTCGCCCGTGGCGCCCGTGAACGCGCCGGCGACATGGCCGAAGAGTTCGCTTTCCAGGAGCGTTTCCGGCAACGCCCCACAAGCCACTTCGACAAATGCCTTATCACGGCGACTGCTGCGGCGGTGGATCGCCCGTGCGATCATCGACTTGCCGGTGCCGCTCTCGCCGGTGATGAGCACGGTGGCGCGGGTATCCGCCACGCTGTCGATCATGTCGTAGATCTTCAGCATGCGATGGTCGTGGCCGATGACGTTCTCCATGCCGAAACGGAGATCGAGCTGGGCCTTCAACGCCTTGTTCTCTTCGATGACCTCGCGTTGGTTCAGTGCCCGGCGAATGGCCATGTCCAGCTCTTCGTCGATCAGCGGCTTCGTGAGAAAATCGAACGCCCCTTGACGAATCGCCTCGACGGCCGACTCGACGGAACCGTAGCCGGTGAGCATGATGACCGAAGTTTCCGGCCGATTCCGGCGGATGTGAGCCAGCAGATCAAAGCCGTCGCAATCGGCCAGACGGATATCGACCAGAGCCAGGTCGTACAGTTTGCGATCGACTGCGGAGATTCCTTCAGCCAGGCTGGCGGCCGTATCGGTCTTGTGGCCTTGCTCACGGAGCCAGTCGGCCATCGAACTGAGCACATGGCGGTCGTCATCTACCAACAGGAGTGTAGCCTGGTTCTTCATGGTGTTGCCTCTATCATAGGGCGGGCTTTAGCCCGCCTATCTGAGAGGTGGGCTTAAGCCCACCCTACTCATTCCGTTGCTAAATATCTACGTCATGGGTGACGGAAGTCAACGCGCGGAGCAGAAACTCATCAAGTATGGTGAGTGGGTGGAGCACGGAAGTCCTGGCATTAGGTAGGTCAGGCTTTCCGGCCTGACCGTGTCGGAAAAAGTCTGGCTAGAAAGCCTGACCTACAATCGTTAAATCACTTTGGTGGGTGGTTGTATTACAGTTTTGCGGAAAACAGACCCCAAAAAAAGAGGATTTACCCCTCGAATTGGTAGATAATCATCCAAAAAACCCGCTGAGTCGGGGGGGATAGTTTATTTCATTGGGGGATTACGTCACGCCCCCAAGTGGACTATGATTGATAGAGTTACCTTTCCGCGATTCTTGCGGAGTTATCCTCCTGGAGACCCCTATGAGCATCAAAATCCTTGTTTGCGATGATCATTATGTCATTCGCATCGGTCTGGCAAGCCTGTTTGCAGGCAGCGAGATTGAAATCGTCGGCGAGGCCGACAATGGTAAAGAGGCGTTAAAGCAGGCACAGAAACTCAAGCCCGACGTGGTCCTGCTGGACATCCGCATGCCGGATGGCGACGGCTTGGCAACGCTGGAGAAGTTGCGGGCGAAAGTGCCGGAAGCGAAGGTCGTGATGTTGTCGACCTACGACAATCCCACGTACATCGCCCGGGCGGTCGCGTTGGGGGCATTGGACTATGTCCTCAAGGGATCGTCGCGAGAAGACATCATCGCCACGATCGTGGCCGCGGCCCGAGGAGAGTCGCCCAGTCATGTCGGCCAGTTGAAGAAAATTGCGGATATGATGAAGGTCCGCCAGGTCGTCGATGACGATGACGTGCCGTTGACGCAGCGCGAGACGCAGGTCTTGCGGCATGTGGCCTTGGGCCTGAGCAATCGCGAGATCGGGCATTCGCTGGAGATCAGCGTGGAAACGGTCAAGGAACACGTACAGAACATTCTCCGCAAGATCGCCGTCAGCGACCGCACGCAGGCCGCCGTGTGGGCGGTGCGGAAGGGTCTGGTATAACAACTGATGGCTTTCCGCCGGGTTTGCGGATAATTGTGGTGCGGGCGTCCCGCCTGCCCAAGATGTTGTGGTTGAACCAGGCAGGCGAGACGCCCGCACCACAAACTTGGCGGAGAGCCCAACTGATTTACTGCGCGTGGCAAAACAACTCCGGCCGTTGGCGCGCGAGTCATGCGACGCTCCCACCAAAACCGGTGGGGGCGTTCTTGTTTGACACATCGATCGATAACGGAACAGAATTTTGTCGATGCCTTTGGAAGAAAAATTGCCCTCTACCTCAGGTAAGACCGAAAGGTTGGCAATCCATTTAGTCTTCTCCCGGTGGATGATTCCACTCCTGGCCATCGCGATCATCTCGCCGTGGCTGGTGATTGCATTCCTGTTGGCTTCGCGGCATGTGGACTCCGGAAATTCAAGGCCATCGCCGGACGCTTCGATTCAGCTCGCCGACATCGCCGCCCAGGACTTGAACCCACCGCCTCAAGAGTGGTCCTCGGGGAGGGAAGGGCCTTGGGGTCGGATCGATTCGATGCTTTTTGCCATCGACGTGCCCAACGAATTCGTCTTCGTGCCCCCGACCGACCAGCCCCCGATTCGTTGGTCCTTTCCGGGCTATACTAAAGAGAAAGTTCTGGCAACTTTGCGATCGGCGGGCGTACCGGAAGATGCAGTCAAGAAGTTGGACAGCAGCGCGAAGTGGAGCAGCGATGACGGCGTAACCTCGGTTGAGCCGGGCGACCCACTGATCCTCAGCCTCGCTTCCGAGATCCGTGCGAAGCTCTACGCGATTCTTGTTGCGTACCCGCAGAATGCGCGCCAGATCGATCCCATCTGGTTTCGGCCCGGTAGCGTCGACTGGCGATTACAGGACAGCGGACTGGCCCCGGAGTCGATTACCCTGCTGAAGCGACTGCTCTACGTGCAGGGCGAAAACATGCTCTTGTTCGCCGATTTCGAGCCGGCCTTGCGGAGTTTGCCTAGCGACGCCGAGCGGAGTCGTTTCATGAAGGCCGTCTCGCGTAAGCGAACCGTCCTGGCCCGCCTGAGGCTTGATCCCGATGCCGATGTGGAGAAAATGTCGCAGTATTGGGGGATCGGCGGACGACGAAAAGACGTTTTTCCGTTTCTGAGTGCATTGCATCGCGTCGAAAAAGGTTGCACGCTGAATGTCATTTGCCTCTTGCCCGATTTCGTCCGTGACCATTTGTATCAACACCCCTTTGCTAACGTGGACGACAAGAGCATTAAACAGGACTGCTTTTGGTCGGCGTTTAATTTCTTTAACGATCCCCCGAACAACCGTTTCAACGACATGGGCTATGTCCGCGAGGTGCTGGATCGGGACTACTATAAGATCCAAGAGCCATCCCAGTTGGGCGACCTTATTCTTGTGACCGCCGAGAACAAAACGGTCATCCACGCGGCGGCCTACGTGGCCGACGATCTGGTATTCACCAAAAACGGCGAGGACTTCCGTCAGCCGTGGATCCTCATGCATATGACCGACATGATGGACACCTATGCGGTCAAGTACCCCAACGGTGGCGTGTTGAAGCCGCAGTTCTTCCGCAAGAAGAGTCTGTAACCGCGCTTCACACCTCGACCATGGCCAGTTCGTGATAGACGGACTCGACCACGTCGGCATCAATCGTTTGCAAATGGCGTCCCGCCCCGGCAACCAGGGAAAGATCGGCTAGCAACCTGACCTGCCGCGGGATGCCGTGCGATAGTTCGCAAAGTCGCGTAATGGCCGGTTCGTCAAACATGCTTGCCGAACCGCCGGCTTCGCGAAGCGAACGGTCGAGGTATCCGCCGATATCGTCGGGCTGCCATGCCTCCAGATCGATGCGCAGCTCCGACAGGCCCAGCAAAGTAGTGCCCAGCCGACCGATCGCCAAGCGGTCGCCGGCTAGGATGAGCGTCAAATGGGGCTGAGGCGAGGGTGCCAACTTGGCTAGGCGGATCACGTGCGAAACTACGCTGTTTTCTGCCCGATCGACATCGTCGATGAGGATTACGGCATCGACCTGTTGATAGTGAAAGGCAGCCAAACGGTCGCTCAGTGCCCGCCACAGCGTGGGTGTCGAGTCGCAGTGATCGAGGTTGCGTCCGAATTGGGCGGCCAGTGACCAGAGCATTTCATCACCGCTGATGCCCGTTAGGTTGACCTTCGCGACCACGGGGCCGCGACGGCACAGTTGAGAGGCGAACCTTTCCAGCAGCAGCGACTTGCCGCTTCCTTCCGGCCCTAAGAGCAGGCCCAGCCGGCGGTGCTGCTCAACCAGGAAGTGCAGCCGTGCCATGGCCTCTTCGTGAGTGGGACTTTGATAGAAGGACTGCGGAGCGGAACTATCGTGAAACGGCGATTCCCGCAAACCCCAATACGACTCGTACATTACAATCTCCCTGAGAATCCCCTGGACGAGGATTATTGATGGACGTTCTCCCCGCATCATCCATATTATCGGCACAGCTTGCCAGGAGACTTTATCCGCGATCTGCCGATTACACTACCCGGCAGATAAAGCACTTCAGGTACTCGGTCTCCGGACACGTGGCCGAAACCGGGTGATCGGCCGCCGCGCCACGCTGTTCGAGCACCTGGATGTCGCGGCCGCTTTGCTGGGCTACACCGACCAGCATGAAGAAGAAGTCGTCGCGGGTCACGTGCCCCGAGCAACTGCAAGTGACCAGGATTCCACCCGGCGCGAGCAGATCGATGGCCAGGCGATTCAAGCGTGCATAAGCCCTCAAGGCATCTTCAACGGCGCCGCGGCTGCGGGCAAATTTAGGCGGGTCAAGTACGATGCCATCAAATTGCTCGCCGGCCGTCTTCAGCGCGTGCAGGGTGTCGAAGACATCGCCGCATTCAAATCGCACATTGTGTAACCCGTTTCGCTCGGCGTTGGTCTGGGCCTGGGCCACGGCACGTTGGCTGGAATCGAATCCGAGCACTTCGCGGGCCTTGCCCACGGCGGCCGCCGAGAGGCTGAAGCCGCCCGTGTAGCAGAACATGTCCAACATGCGTCGATCGTTCATGTATCGGGCCGTGACCGTGCGGTTCTCACGCTGGTCGAGATAAAGGCCCGTCTTCTGCCCTTCGGCCAGATCGACGCTGTAGCGCAACCCCTGGTCGAGAATCTCGATCGGTCCTTCCGGTATCTGGCCCCACGCCAGCCCCGGGACTAGATCGAGTCCTTCGGCCCGCACGATGTCGCGCTCGGTTCGCAGGAGAATGCCCTGCGGCCGGACCAGTTCGACGAGCATCGGCACGATCAACGGTAAGCGATTGGCCACGGCCAGTGCCGTCACTTGGATAACGAGGTAATCACCGTAGCGATCGACGATCAATCCGCTCAATCCGTCACCTTCGCTGAAGACCAATCTCGCGGCGCCCTCGGGCTGATCGTACCCCAGCACGCTCCGCAAACGCAAGGCCGATTCCAACCGCCGCCGCCAAAAAACCTCGTCGAGTGCTTCCGCTTCGTTCCAGGTATACAAGCGAACGTGGATCCGACTGCGACTATTGAAGATCCCCCGAGCTATGAAGCTTTCCTGATCGGAGAAGAGATCGACGACGTCGCCGTCAGCCGGACTGCCGTCGATGCGGTCGATGGCCGAATCGAGAACCCAGGGATGCCGGCCATAAAACGGACGGGCTTTTCGCGGTTTGAGCAAGATACGTGTCAAGGCATGTTCTCCGAGTCTGTAGAACGGAATTCATTCCGCTGCATCTTTCCTTTTACCGGAACGGAATGAATTCCGTTTTACGTATAGGCCAGCACTGCACGGGCGACATCGAAAGCCGCTTGCGGACGGCCAAGTCGCCGAGCATTGGCCTTCATCTGTTGCAAGACGGCCGGCTGCTCCAAGAGCCGCGAAAGTTTGTGGGCCAGGGTGGGCAGATTGTTGACTTTCACGCCGGCGCCGTTCTCCAAAACAAAATCACTGTTGCGTGTCTCCTGGCCGGGCACCGGATTGGCAATCATCAGTGCCGCACCGCGGGCCAAAACCTCCGAAGTGGTCAATCCACCCGGCTTGGAAAGCACGATATCGGCCGCCGCCATCAATTCATCGATCTCCCGCGTGAAGCCCAGCACCGTTACTCGATGACGCGAAGGGATTTCAACCTGCTCCAATCGCGATTTCAGTAGTTCGTTGCGGCCGGCCACGACGACGATCTCCAAGGGTCGCGGGACCGAGAGCACACCGCCGAAAATCTTTTCGACGGGGCCCATTCCAAAGCCACCCGCCATTTGCACAATCACCGGACGATCGTTGCCCAGGCCCAGACGCTGGCGGCAGGCTTGGCAATCCTTCTCCTGGCTGAAGACAGGATGGATGGGAATGCCGGTGACCGAAATGTCTTTGGCCGGGACGCCCCAGTACGTCAAATAGGCTGCCCCTTCGTCGGTCGCCGTGAAGTAGTGGTCGCACGGCTGATTGACCCACAGGCGGTGCGTCTCGAAATCGGTCGTGGCCGTGAGATGCGGCGTTTCAATCTGCCCCTTGCTGCGAAGCGAGGCGATGATCTCCGCAGGCAGAAAGTGCGTATTGACAATTACATCCCAGGAGTTGCTGCGCAACAGACGCAGAAACTGCCCCAGGTTCAATCGCTCGATCATCAGCCGCAATCGGTCGAACTTGCGTTGTGCCGATGGCGGCCGATCGAGCATGTCATAGGCAAGACCCAGCAGATGGGGAGCCGTGTTAACCAGGTCAACGTACAGCTTGCCATACAGACGGCGGAAGGCGGCGTTGGTCATGTCCAGGAGGTCGATGTTCTGAATCTCCGCCTCTGGGGCAAGTTGCCGCAGAGCCAATTCCACCGCCTCGGCCGCCCGTAGATGTCCCGCACCCACCGACGCTGAAAGGACCAAGATCCGTTTTGGCATTGTGATACCTTTCCTTGTAACCTTGCACGATCTTTAAGATCGTTCTTTTTGGGACGAGCTCTTAGCGGCATTGACACTTGAGCAATTCCAGGTCGGAATCGACCATCAATTGCACAAGCTCTTGAAAACTTGTTTGCGGCGACCAACCGAGCACCCGGCGCGCCTTGCTCGCATCGCCCACTAACCGATCGACCTCGGTCGGTCGGAAGTAGACCGGATCAACGATCACGTAATCGCGATAGTCCAGGCCCAAGTAACCGAAGGCCGCCGCGCAGAAATCTCGCACCGAGCGCGTCTCGCCGGTAGCGACCACGAAGTCGTCGGGCTGCTCCTGCTGGAGCATCCTCCACATGGCCTCGACGTAATCCTTGGCATAACCCCAGTCGCGTTGGGCTTCGAGATTACCCAAGGCCAGTTGCGATTGCAGTCCTAGCTTGATCGCCGCGGCCCCAAGCGTGATCTTGCGGCTAACAAAATTCTCACCCCGCCGCGGCGACTCGTGGTTGAAGGCGATGCCATTGCAGACGAACATCCCGTAGGCCTCGCGATAGTTGACTGCCAGCCAATGGGCATAGACCTTGGCGGCCGCGTAAGGTGAACGAGGGTAGAACGGGGTCGTTTCCTTCTGCGGTGACTCCTGGGCCTTGCCAAAGACCTCCGACGAGCCGGCCTGGTAAATCCGCGGATTCGATCCGCTCTCGCGAATTCCTTCCAAAATTCGCAGCGTTCCCAGACCATTGACATCGCCCGTGTATTCCGGAATCTCGAAGCTGATCTTCACATGGCTCTGCGCGGCTAGGTTATAAATCTCGTCGGGGCGGATTTCACGCAAGAGCCGATTGACCGAAGAAGCATCACAGAGATCGCCATAATGAAGCTCGGCATGGGAAAGCGATACTCCGGCACCCCCTCCTTCGGCGTCAACCACATGATCGAGACGTCCTCGATTGAAGGAACTGGACCGGCGGGCCAATCCATGCACCTCATAGCCCTTTTCCAGCAGCAACTCCGCGAGGTACGAACCATCCTGCCCGGTAATTCCGGTAATCAGCGCCTTCTTACGCATTCGCTACACCATTAGGGGTAATTGCTACTCCGCCAACCAGCCCAGTGGGATCGAGCCGATGCATCATTCAACTAGCTTAACTGGCGAGGGGGGGATCGTCAATCTGCTGTAGGTGGCAGGACTGCAAAGTCCGGGGTCTGGTCCATTTTTTGGCGAGAACGGATGAAATTCATCCAAGGTCCTTGCCCGAAAACATGGACCCGACCCCTTCGCGTTGGACTTTGCAATTCTCCTGCGCACTCCGCCGCACTCCTTGCATTAGTACTCTATTCGTGTAAAATTACGTTTTCGTAACTTGGCCCCGGGTCTTGATCGGGAGCTTCATAAGGGTGGAAATCTGGCCTGCTATCGACCTGCGTGGTGGCAAATGCGTACGCCTCCAGCAGGGCGACTATAATCGTGAAACGGTTTTCGGCGAGGATGCTGTCGCTATAGCGCAGCAATGGGCCAATCTGGGGGCCAGCCATCTGCACCTCGTCGATCTCGATGGTGCCCGGGACGGTCAGCCACGGAACCTCTCCGTCGTGGCGTCGATCCTCAAGACCGTAAACCTGTCGTGTGAGCTGGGTGGCGGCATTCGTAACGAGCAGACGATTCGCGAACTGCTCGACCTGGGTCTTTGCCGCCTGGTGATCGGCACGCTGGCCATCCGGCAGCCAGAATGGTTTCGCAGCGTATGCCGGCAATTTCCCCAGCGGCTGGTCCTGGGGATTGATGCCCGCGACGGGAAAGTGGCGACCCATGGATGGCTTCAGACCAGCGACATGTCAGCTACGGAACTCGCTCGGCAGTTCAACAACGAACCGCTTGCGGCCATCATCTATACCGATATTGCCACCGACGGCATGCTGGCCGGACCGAATGTGGCGGCGATGGCCGAGATGCAAGCGGCGATCGACCTGCCGGTGGTGGCTTCCGGCGGTGTGACGACCACCGAAGACGTCGCTCAATTGGCCGCTGCGGCCATGGCCGGTTGCATCATCGGCCGTGCCCTCTACGAAGGAACTATTACCTTGCCCAACGCGCTTGCCGCCGCCGGGCCAAACCGACAACCAACTACCGTCAACCCAACCTAAGGACTACTTCACCATGGCAAAGATTCCAGTCGCAGATATTCGCAACGTGGCCTTCGGCGGACACGGGGCCGCGGGAAAAACCGCCCTCTTGGACAAGATCCTTTCCATGACGGGCACGGTCACGCGTCCGGCCAGCGTCGATGATGGCACGAGTATCTGCGATTTCGACGAGGAAGAGAAGGTTCACCACCACTCGGTCGAAGCCCACGTAGTGCATTTCAACCACGACGGCAAGCGGTTTTATGCGATCGACACCCCCGGCTACCCCGACTTCATCGGGCAGACCATCGGCGCGGTACATGCCGTCGATACGGTGGTCATCGAGATCAACGCGCAAAGCGGCATTGGCGTGACCACTCGCCGGGTTTTCAACGAGGCGGGCAAGGCCGGCCTGGGGCGGTTCATCGCCATCAATAAGATGGACACCGACAACATCGAGTTCACCCTGCTTGTGAAAAGCATCCAGGATATGTTCGGTAAAAGCTGCCAGCTTCTGAACATTCCCTTGGGCCGAGGCCCTGATTTTCGCGGCGTGGCAAGCACCCTCCGAGTGCCGCAAGATACCCAGGGCGCGCTGATCGATCCCAACGAGATCCACACGGCACTCATCGAGTCGATCATCGAGGTCGATGAGGACGTCATGACCCGCTACTTCGAGGGCGTCGAACCGACCGCCGAGGAGTTGGCTCGGCTGATCGTCCACGCCGTTGCCGGCGGTGCGCTGATCCCCATCGTCTGCTGCTCGGCCAAGACGGGCGTGGGCGTGAAAGATCTGCTCGACGCCCTGGTCTTCTGCGGCCTGCCGCCCAATGCCGTCCACCACACCGCCGTCACCGCCGACGAGAAAGTGGTCGATGTCATGGCCGATCCCGACGGGCCGCTGGTAGCGCAGATCTTCAAAACCCGCATCGACCCCTTCGTACAGAAGCTGAGCTTCATCCGCATCTACTCGGGCACGCTGAAGAGCAATGAAACGGTACATGCCGAGGGGGTTCGCAAGGGCGTGAAGTTGGGCCAGTTGTTCGAGATCCAGGCCGACAAGACCGAACCGATCGAATCGGCCAGCGCCGGCCAGATCGTCGCCGTGACGAAGATGGAAGATTTCAAGACCGGCATGTCGCTGGGCGACCTGCTGCTGCCGCACATTCACTTCCCCGCGCCGATGGTGGGCTTGGCGATCACGTCGAAGGGGCGCGGTGATGAGGCCAAGATCGCCACCGCCTTGCATAAGGTCGAAATGGAAGATCCCACATTCCACGTGCATGCCGATCCGCAGACCAAGGAGATGGTGGCATACGGCATGAGCGAGTTGCACCTGCAAATGCTCCGCGAACGCCTCAAACGCCGCGACAGGGCCGAAGTCGAAACCAAGGAACCCAAGGTTCCCTATCGCGAAACAATCCAAGCCAACGCCGAGGGGAGCTATCGGCATAGGAAGCAATCCGGCGGACGCGGTCAGTTCGGCGAAGTCCACATCCGCATGTTTCCGCTCCCCAAGGACGTCAAGATGGAGGAGTTCTGCGTCAAGTCGCGGTTCCCGTCCATGAAGGAGTACCACTACGACGAAGAGAACAATTTCGTGTGGGTAAATTCGGTCGTGGGCGGCACGATTCCGAGCAACTTCCTCCCCGCCATCGAGAAAGGGTTCAAGGAGCGCATGGAGCGCGGCGTGATCGCCGGCTACAAGGTGCAGAACGTCGGCGTCGAGGTCCACTTCGGCAAGTATCACGATGTCGATAGCTCGGAACAGGCATTCAAGACCGCCGGTTCGATGGCCTTCCGCAACGTCTTCCTACAAGCCAAGCCGGGCCTCCTGGAGCCGATCGTCAAAATCGAGATCACGGTGCCCGGCAGCAAGGTAGGCGACATCACCAGCGACATGTCGGGCCGTCGCGGCCGCGTGCTGCGGATGGACTCGGCTGGCGGCGACCTGCAAACCGTCGTGGCCGAAGTACCCTTGGCCGAAGTCATGACCTACGCCCGCGCCCTCTCCAGCATCACCGGCGGCCAGGGCAGCTACTCTCTCGAATACAGCCATCACGACATCGTCCCCGGCAACGTGCAGCAGGAAATTATCGCCAAGGCGCAGATGAAGGAAGAGGAAGAAGAGTAGGGTGGAACCTTACTCCTTAGGGCTCTTCAAAGGCCGGAACTGCAAGGCCGTCTGCTCGGCCAAGTGGACGGCGTCCACCGCGTCCTTGTGGAACTTGGACTGGGCACGAACCCGTGGCCCGCTCGATTCCACCGCCACGTATGTCCCGTCGGTCAGCAGCCGGCGGGCTTTGACGTTGTCGCTAAAACACGTGTTCAAAACGTCGATCAGCCGCTTCTTGAAGTTCCCGTCGAGGATGGGGAACATGATCTCCAGCCGTTTCAGCAGATTCCGCCGCATCCAATCCGCGCTGGCCAGATAGACCTCTTCATGCCCGCCGTTGCGGAAGTAGAACAGACGGGCATGCTCGAGGTAACGGTCGACGATCGACCGCACCTCGATATTATCGGAAATGCCTTCCACGCCAGGCCGCAGCACGCAGATACCCCGGATATTGAGCATGATCTTCACGCCGGCCTGGCTGGCGCGATACAGGGCCTGGCAGATCTCGGGATCCTCCAGGGAATTCACCTTGGCCATGATCAGACCGGGCCGATCGGGCGTCGAGACATGGATTTCGCGCTCGATGAGATCGAGGAACTTGCGTTGCAGGCCCGTCGGGGCAATCGCCAGCTTCGACCAACCGACCGTCTCCGAGAAGCCGGTGAGCAGATTGAAGAAAGCGGCCACATCGTTGGCAATCTCGCGGTCGGTCGTCATCAAACCGAAGTCGCTATAGAGTTTCGCCGTGCGGTCATTGTAGTTGCCCGTGGCCAAGTGGATGTAACGCTGGATGCGATTACCTTGGCGGCGGACGATCAGCAAAGCCTTGGCATGGGTCTTGTAACCGGCAATTCCGTAAAGCACGTGGGCACCGAGGTCTTCCAATCGACGCGCCCACTTGATGTTGCGGGCCTCATCGAAGCGTGCCCGTAACTCGACGAGCACGGTCACTTCCTTGCCGCTTTGCGCCGCCCGGCCCAAGGCGCGGACAATGGGCGAATTGCCGCTGGTGCGATAGAGCGTCTGCTTGATGGCCAGCACGCTGGGATCGTCGGCCGCCTGCTCGATCAGTCGCACCACCGGTTCAAACGACTCGTAAGGATGGAACAAAAGCACGTCGTGATCCGTAAGCGTCTCGAACAAGTCGTCGCTCCCCAACAGATCGCGCGGCGGTTGCGGCGGCCAATCGACGTTCTTCAATTGCTCAAAACCGGGCCAGTTCGCGAGTTCCATCAAAGCCGCCCCATCGAGCGCGGAGTCCATCTCGTAGACTTCCTCGGGCTGCAACTTTACCAGCCCATCGAGCCAGCCACGAACGAGGGGATCGCAGCCGTGCGAAACCTGCAGGCGGACCGGCGGGCGGCGCTGCCGCGCGAGCACTGCCTGCTCGACCGCTTCCAACAGGTCATCGGTCTCGTCGCGCTCGATGGAAACATCGGCGTCGCGGGTAATGCGAAAGAGGGCCGTGGCTGCGATCTGGGCACCTGGGAAAAGCAAGCCCACGTTGGCCGAGATCACCTCTTCCAAGCGTGCCAGGCAGACGTCTTCACCCGGCAGGCGGACCCAGCGAGAAATCTGCTGCGGAACGGGCGTCACGGCGATCCGCTCTTCCCCCCCCGCCTTCACCAATCGTGCGGCGACATGCCATTGCAGCCCGGGCAGACGCGGCGAAGGACGCAACTCCTGGACCGCCAGCGGAGTGAGCACGGGAAGGATCTCTTTGCTGAAATACGTCTGCAGGAACTTCCCCTGCTCGGCGGTCCATTCCGCGGCCGGCGCCACGCGCAAGCCGGCCGACGCGAGTTGCGCAAGACCCGCCAAGACTCCTTCCCGCTGCTGCTGCATCATCGCGTGAACGCGATGGCTCACGGCACGCAACTGCGCGGCTGGGGTCATGCCGGAAGGGTCGCGACGGCGAACACCTCCCGCCCGGGCACTCATCAGACCAGCCACGCGGACGAGGAAGAATTCGTCTAGGTTGGAACTCACGATGGCCAGGAATTTGATCCGTTCCAAGAGCGGCAAGTCGTCCGCGAGGCCCTGGCGAAGCACTCGGTCGTTGAACTCCAACCAGCTCAACTCGCGGTTGAAATACATGTCGTGCGATCGAAGCGGATTCTTGCTCATGGTATCCTTTTCACCGTGGATTCAACTCAGTTCCAGTCGCACTTTCATTCCATAAATGTCTTCAAACATATCGGCTTTGGCATGCACGGCGCGCTGCTCCAAAAGCAGATCGGCCATATTGGGAACACAGATGATTAAGTCGTCGCCCTGACGTTCAAATTGCAGGTTGCAAGGCGCGTGGACATGCCCCCGTGAAAGGGCGTCGGCGACGCGGAGGATGGCGGCCAGCTTGCTCACCGTTACGCGGCTCTCGCGCGGCAGCGACATGTACTCCGGGTGCGACGGTTTCGGCCCACTCCGCCGATGATACCGGGCAACGTGCGCCGCCAGCAGGGTCTCTTCCCGATTGAGACCAAAGATCTCCGAATTGGCGATGAGGTAATAGCTGTGCTTGTGATGGCTGCGGTTGCTCACGTAACCGCCCACCTCGTGCAGCAGCCCGGCCACATGCAGCAGCAGCCGGTGTCGCGGGCCTAACCCGTGGTCGGGGCGAATCTCGTCGAACAGCCGCAGAGCCACGTCGGCCACCGTTTGGGCATGAGGAAGATCCACGTGATATTTCCCCGCGATCGCCGTTGCCGAGTGGATCACGCCAGCCACCAAAGCTCGGTCTTCTTTCCCCGTGACCCGGTTGGCAAGCTCCAGCAGCAGCCCGTCGCGCATCGTTACGCCAGACACGATGATTTGCGGGGCCTTCGTCAATCGGAACAAGTTCTGGTAGACCAGCAGCGCGGGATTGATGGTCTCGGCCTCGGCAAAGGGTACGCCAAATCGCTTGGCTAGCTCCTCGGCCGTCCAATGCTCGCAGCGCGCAATCAGCTTGTCGAACTCCTGGGGATCGACGAGGAACAGATCCGGTGAATCGGTCGGCTGGCCGATCTGGCGGACGGCGAAACGGGCATCGCCTCCCACCGCGATGAAGGATTCGACGTTATTCAGCGGCATCGAATTCTGCAGCGATCCCAACATCGTTGAAACCTGGTAACGAATGACCTCGGCCGTCTGCTCGGGCGAGTCCTCGTTGCTGGCCAGCACCTCTTGCAGCCGCACGGAACCCAGCCGCAGGCTCTGCGAAGTCACAATCTCCCCGTCGCGGAGCAGCGTCAGCAGCGTGCTGCCGCCGCCCACGTCGGCGATAAGCGTCTCTCCCCGGGTGGCGCTCAACGCCGCGCCAAGGGCCTGACGCACTGCCGAGACCGTCAATCGGCTTTCTTCAGGCGTGCCGATGACCTCGACCTTCAGGCCCGTGGCAAGGTAGATGCGATCGAGAAAGGTGTCGGTATTGCTCGCCTCGCGAGCGGCGCTGGTGGCAACCGCCCGGAGTTGCTCGACCTTGTAAAGCTTCAGAAGTTCGTGAAAGTCGCGGAGGATCGCCAACGCCACGCGCATGCTGGCCGCGCCCAACCGTCCGCGGCGAAAGGCATCTTGCCCCAGGTGGGCCGCCCGTTGCAACCGCTCGATGACCTCGATGCGGCCGTCGGCAAGAACCTCGGCGATGACCATTCGCACCGCGTTCGCGCCAACGTCGATCGCAGCGACCGTTTTGGCCCCTTTCGATTCACCTGCTTTTTCGCTGACTTCCATGAGCGTTGCCTTTGACCCTTTGGATCGACCCGCGTTGCCGGCATCGGGAGTCCTGAGTTCACCTATTGTATGGTGGGTTACACACGGAGTCGAACCCTCGGGAACGCCTGCCCCTGTTCTGGAGCGGTTTGCGTAACGCACCATTTCGCTCGCGGTCCGTGCTTCACCCACCCTGATCGCGGTGGGCCGGCGCTCGCGGATCCCACCCTACCGCCGCGACTCCTTCACTGCCTCGTACAACGCCCGCAAATTCTCCATGGACGTGTTGGCCTGCACGTTATGCACCGTGTTGAAAACGAAACCGCCGTCGCGATTGAAGATCTCGATCCGCTGCCGAACTTCGCGACGCACTTCGTCCGGCGTACCGAAGGGAAGCGTTTTCTGCGTATCGACACCGCCACCCCAGAAGGTGATCCGCGAACCAAACTTGTCCTTGAGCGTTTGCGGATCCATGCCCACCGCCGAACACTGCACCGGATTGAGGATGTCGAAGCCGGCGTCGATGAAGTCGTCGATCAGCGCCACGACCGAACCGCAGGAGTGAATGAATGTCTTCCAGTTGGTGTGCTCGTGAACCCAATCGTTGACGCGGCTATGGAACGGCTGGTAGAGGCTGCGATAGCTCTTGGGATTGATGAACGGTCCGGACTGCGTGCCGAAATCGGTGCCGGTGATGAATACCGCCGAGACCCGATCGCCCACCGCGTCGTGGATCTTGGCCAGGTTCGCCAGACCGATCTCACACTGCCGCTCGAAGATATTGTAGACGAAATCGACCCGCGCGGCCGTGCTCATGTACCACTCGGCCACGTCGCGGATCCCCTTGGGATGCTTCAGCCAGGGAGCCGGCACCAGGGCGATGTCTCCGAAGGCCGTGCCGCCGAAGTTGGCCAGGATCGCCCGCTGACTCTCCCCCTGCAAACGCTGAGCCTCGCAGGCAAAATATTGCAAGTCCGCATCGCTCACCGGGCCAAACTCCTCCAGGTTGTCTTCCACGCGAAGGTTATCGTCGTCGATCGGCTCCTGGCGGGTGATGCTGTCGAAATAGAAACCGCCCTTGGGCATTCGTCCGCTGGGTGGCACGCTCGCGTCGCCCTCGGGATAGAGCATGATATCACCGTTGGCCTCGGGGATAATGTTGAACCGTTCGGGCACGAGCACGGGTGTGCCGTCGAAGGTGGTCCAAGGCTTCCAACCGGCGTTCTCGAAGCCGAACATGTTCCGTCGTCCGCTCAGGGGAACGACATCCACCCCCAGGGCCTCTTGCAGATCGGGTGCAATCTCACCCAACATCTGATACGGTTCAACAACCTTGACCGGCGCGCCCGGCGGGTCGAGTTCCAATGCCTGACGCAGCTTGTAGACGCTGGTGACCTGCATCCCCGTGACGGGGCTTGCACCCAGGTCCAGCGGCACATAGTCCGGTTGTTCGTGGTTCAAGGCGGCTTCAACACGCTGACGAGAATTCATAGCACAGCTCCTTTGAGTTAAATACCTTTTATCGCAATACGATCCACACGCTGACCGAGGCCAAGAACATCAGGCTCCACCAAAACAATAAGTTCCCCAGCCCCGAGCCGGCATCCTTTTCATGCGGCGGCAAAATCGCAAGTTCCAGACTCCAAGCCGCATTGGGATCGTAAAGCTCGTGGGAATTCTGCGGAATGACGAAGGTGAAAAGTCCCAGCAAGACAAGGCTCGCCAAGCTCGTTACGCCCGCTCGGATCGCGACCGGCTTAAGCCACTCGGGCACAACCTCCGCCTGGGCGACGATGAACCACAGGATCGCGCCGACCAGGCAACCGCTGACCAGCGTCGCGATGGCGGAACGGCCGTGTGCGCTGGACCAGAAAAACGCAACGAGAAACACCACCCCGGCCGGCGGACCGATGATCGCGGTCACTTCGAGCACATAGTGCAAGATACCTTGATCCCAGGCCAGAAGCGGCGGAGTGAGTAAGGTCGCGAGGAGAATCGTTGCCAGACTCGACCGCCGTCCCCGCGCGATCAACTCCGACTCCGAGTCGTTGCGGTGCAGCAGATTTTGGCTGATGTCCATGGTCCAGAGGGTCGAGACGGCATGGACCGCGGCAGCAACGCTGTTCATAATGGCCGCGAGAATTGCCGCTATCACCAAGCCCTGTCCGGCTGCACGCAGCAGGTTCTGGCGTCCAAAAAGAGTTTCAATCCACCGCAGGCTGCTCTGTTCCGGCATGAGGTTGCCCGGCGGGACAAGTTTCGCTACTGCCGCCAAGCCCGGCAGAAAAAATACCGCCGGCAAGAGCAAGAGCAGCAAACCGCCCACGATCGCGCCCAGGCGTGCATCCCATTCGCTGCGTGCCCCCAGGCAGCGTTGCACCACTAACGGGCTGACGGCCGAGTTCCAGAACCCGATCGAAAACGCAAAAGCGACCCAGGGGAGCAGGCCATGTGATGATAGCAGCAGCGAAGTTTTCACTGGAGAGTTTGTTTCCCAGACGTTCGCCAGTCCGCCGGCATCGTGGGTCGCCACGACCGCAAAAACCGTTCCGCCGATCACAATCACAACGAACTGCACCGCGCCGCCCCAGGCACCGGCCATCGAACCGCCGATCGCTCCGGCAAGCGACGAAAGCAGGGCGACGGCCGCCACGCAGGCGAAGAAAATCCAGGGAATGCCGTCAATCGGCATCAGCCGAATATCAAAACCGGCTTCCAACAGCACCCATCCTCCCACATATAAAGCCGGAACCAGCACGCCCAGCAGAAGAAAGAGGATCGAGAGCAGAGCAAACAGGCTGCGCGTGCCAGGACTGAAGCGACGTTCGAGAAATTCAGCTGGGCTGGAAATTTTTTTGCGGATGAAATAGGGCAAAAATACGCCGGTCAATACGGTCAGGCCAATGAAACTGCCCCAAGCCAGTCCGCCGGCCGCAATCCCGGCGACATAGGTCAGGCCCAGCAGACCCAGCCACATTTCCAGCCGCAACGAAAGGCCGGCCACGGAGAAGGCCACGACATACCAAGGGAGCGATCGCCCGGCGAGGAAATAGTCTTCGGAAATATGCTGGCGACCCTGCGAAGCCGCCAAGCCGGCAACTACCGTGAGGCCCAGTAGAACGGCAATGACCGCCAGGATAATGATAGTACCCATAAGGCAATATCATAGTTTGTTGCCTGGAGTTGTGCAACGGGACGGTTCCGCCTCTACCCAGTGCCGTTCGCGGGCCGATTGCCTTGCGCACTCCATCAACTGCTGCACGCGGATGCCTTGCTCGAGGCCCGGTTCCGCGGCACGCCCCTGGGCAACGGCCTGGAGGAAATTGGCCAGACAGGCCACATGTCCGCGGGTCCATCCGATGGCCGCTTTGTGACTGGGAAATACGGCGGCTGGTGGCAAATAGCGTTGGCCGGTGTCAATGCGATTCCACCCCCGCACGCCGCCTAGCGGGCGATCGGCGGCCGTCGCGTCGTAAAACTCCAGATGATGCGGATCCATGAGGTTGAATCGCAACGCCCCTTGCGAGCCATGAATCTCGATCCGCAGTTCGTCTTCCGCACCGGAGGCGATCTTCGTGGCCTCGATCGTGCCGGGCGCGCCCGATTGCAGCCGAGCCAGGATCAGCACGCAATCTTCGGCATCGATCGTCACCTTGCGGGAAGGATCTTCCACTGACGGACGCTCGGTGTAAGCGGTGTGCGTCTCGGCCATTACGCGGTCCATCGAACCAGCCAAATGCTCCACAAGGTCCAGCACGTGCGAGGCCAGGTCGGCGATCACGCCTCCGCCCGACGCCCCACGGAGTTTCCATCGCGCCGGGGCGTTAGGGTGAACATTGCCGCCGTGCAAGTAGGCAGCTCGGAACTGAAGCACGCGACCCAGGCGGCCTTCGTCGATCAATTGCTTCGCCCGTAACGTGGCCGGAAAGAAGCGGCATTGGAACGTCATCTGCGCCGTGCCGCGATAGTTTTCCAGTATCGCGGCGACCTGTCGGGCTTGCTCCCACGTGGCCACCAAAGGTTTATCACAGTAGATATGTTTTTGATGGGCGATCGCCGAAAGCAGGGCCTCGCAGTGCCGGTCGTTGGGCGTGCAGATATGGACGATATCGACGTCGGGATTCTCCGTCACCGCGCGGTAATCGGTCGCGGCCACGTCGGCACCGACCAACCGCCGGGCTTTTTCGGCCGTTTCCGCCCGAGTGGTGACAACGTGCGTAATTCGGGCCGAAAGCGGCGGCGGATCGTAGTAAAACGGCAGCGTCGCATAGCCATAGGCATGCATCCGGCCAATCATGCCAAAGCCGAGGATGCCCACACGATGGGTTTTCATGGGATGCTTCTCTTTTCATGGGAGACGACCTTTTATACTCCTCGCGGTTGCGACGGACACTAACTCGAAGCGATAGCGATGTCGCTAAGTCGTTGTCTTGCTGGCACTTCGGTTTAGTATGATTTGTGACAATCTCAACCGAGAGCAGTATACACTTCGACTAAATCGACTGACTACTACTCCACTTCAATCGCAGCCTGCGGGCACTGGTCGGCAGCATCCTTGCAGGCTGCCTGTAGTTCTTCAGGGATCGGATCCAGTTTGGTGTGGGCCTTATCATCACTTCCCATCTCAAAGACGGCCGGGGCCACGTCGGGACAAATCCCGCAACCTATGCAAAGGTCCGGGTCAACTCGCGCTTTCATTACCTAATTCTCCTCTGAATTTGTATCCATTGTTCGTGCCACAACAATCATATCGGTTTTGCTACCTCATGCCACCCTAATTTTGACGTATTTCCATGTCTAAAATCCCAAGAGCCTAGCAGGAGAACCGCAAAATCGTTCGTAGCCCGGGTTTTAGCCGGTCTTGAGGCCACAGCTACCACCCATTAGTGGTGTCGCAGGCATCCCGTCGGCGACTTTCGGTGCAAAAATATCCTATAGTGTTATGGAAGCGTTAGTTGAACGTGGTTGCAAAGAAGAGGGGAGCCAAACGTGGCCAGTTGCTGCATGGAGAACCGTGCGGTTAGCGCCGAGGCGCAAATCGCGTTGGTCGTGGACGACGAATTTCGCGTGCGATCGCTCATTTCCCGCTGGCTCACCGACGCGGGCTTCCAATGCCTTCAGGCCGAGAACGCCACCGCTGCCTGCAATTATCTACGCAACTACCACGTGCAACTGGTCACTCTCGACATCACCTTGTCGGGTCGGTCTGGCATCGAGTTGCTGGAAGAGATTCTCGCAATCAACCCTGACGTCGTGGTGCTGATGCTCACTGCGGTGCAGGAAACCCGCACGGCAATCGACGTCTTGCGGCGTGGGGCTTCCGGTTATCTGGTCAAACCAGTTTCGCACGAGCAATTGCTTTCGCAAGCCCGCAAAGCGATCGCCCAGCGAAAGATGCTGATCGAGCGCCGCCAATATACGGAGCGATTGGAGGAGCAGGTCCGGCGTCAGACCGTGGCCATTCGCCATGCCCACGAAGAGACGATCCATCGGTTGGTGGCGGCCTCTTCATGCCGCGACGTGGAAACGAGCATGCACATTCTCCGCACGGGATTGCTTGCCGAGGTGCTAGCCGGGGCGAAGGGTTGGTCGCCGTCCGAGGCCGAAAAGATCCGCCTTGCAGCCCCCATGCACGACGTGGGCAAGATCGGCATTCCCGACGCGATTCTCCGCAAGCCATCGAAGCTGACGCGTGGGGAGTTCGAGATCATGAAGTTGCACACGACGATCGGCGCCAGCATGCTGGAAGGGTCAAGCGTGCCGATGTTGCAGATGGCTCGGCAGATTGCCTTGAGCCATCATGAGCGTTGGAACGGCGGCGGCTACCCTTGCGGGCTGGCTGGGCCGGCCATTCCTGAAGCCGCGCGCATCATGGCCATTGTCGACGTCCACGATTCGCTCACGCACGTCCGCGTATACCGTCCGGCGATGTCCGAGGATGCGGCGTTGGAGATCATGCGTCACGGCGAGGGAAAGGACTTTGACCCAGCCTTGCTGGCCCTCTTCTTCCAGAACCTACCCATCATCCGCAGCATCGCGGCTCGGTATCCTGACGAGCCAAGCGAATTCGCGGAGTTCGGCTTGAACTGCCTTCCCGGCGAGTTGGCCGCGTTGACCGAACCCGCGATGATCGGAATTTAGGATCGGCGGGCAAACTGCGCGAATGGTCGTGGCAATCCTGATTCCTCTTGTCGCTCATGCTAGGACTCTTACCCGTTGGATCCCAATAAACTCCAATTCCTCGGCCAAACCATCCTCAACCTCCAGGCCTAAGGCAATTGCCTCTCGCACGCGGACCATAAGCTCGTCGAGCGATCGGGCCTGAGGATGGCAACCCGGCAGAGATGGGAGGGAAGCGATGAAGCAGTTTCTTCATCGCGCTCGATGGCCACACTGAATTCTTGGCTCATGGAGCCTCGCTTTTCTTTTTCTTTTTCTTTTTCTTTTTCGGGGCATCGGATTTCCGCGGCTCTTTTTTCTCCTCCGCAGAAGCCTTATTCTCTTCCGTCTTATTGTCGTCGGTTTTTTGATCCATCTGGACCGGCGTGACTTCCCGCCATGGTTTGTTGGCCTTGTAGCTATCGAGTTCTTTCTTCAATTCATCCTTGCGCGACGGTTCGGCGTGCGTGCTGGGTTTGGCTTCAACGGCCTGCGCGGCCCATTTGCGAGCGGACTCGAAATCACCCGTCTCGGCATAGGCGGCGGCCAGCGTGCTGAGGATGTAGTCCTGCTTATAATCGGTCTGCCGGCAGGCGTCAGTCGCCAGCGCCAAAGCGCGACGGCCGTCGCGAAGATTGTCCTCGGGGGCGGTAGCGAGGAGCCACGCAAAATTATTCAGGATGCCGATGTCGTGCGACTGAAGTTTCAATGCCCGCTCGTAGTCCGTCACGGCAGTGGCGCGGCGGCCCAAATTCAAGAGGGCGTCGGCACGGCCACGCATGGCGTCGACGTCGTCGGGATGGTCCGCCAAAATCGCGGTATGGACTTCGATTGCCTTGTCGTACTTCTTCATGCTCGTGTAGAGCATGCCTAGCTGCAGCATGGTCAATGAATCTTTCGGATTCGCCTTATGCAGATTTTCCAGTTCTTCGACGGCGGCGGCGTACTTGCCTAGATCGGCCAGGAGGATGGCCCGCATGCGCATGGGATTCGGCTGGCCCGGCTTGATCTGGAGGATCTTCTCGATATCGGCCAGGGCCTTGGCCTTCTCGCCCAACTGTTCGTAGAGGGCGGCCCGAAGTTCCAGGATCGGCAGATTTGAACCGTCGATGGCAAGTGCCCGAGTTAGTTCTTCGGCGGCAGCTTTGTAGTTCGATTGCGTGACCAGGATCTGTCCCTTGGCCAAAAGCAGCTCGATATTGTCCGGGGCAACCGTGTGGGCCTTTTCCAGGACGGCGAGCGCCTCCGACACCTTTTTAATCTTGACGAGCACCGCGGCCTTGATTTGGTAAGTCAAGACCTGCTTCGGATCCGCCGCGATCGCTTTATCGAAATCAGTGAGGGCGTTATCCCATTTCTCGGCTTCTGCCAGCACCAAGCCGCGGGTCCGCAGCACCACGGCATTACCCGGCAGGGCGCGAACGGCCTCATCGAGATCGGCCATTCGCAGCGGGGAAGTTTTTTGCAGTGCGGCGCGCCGAACCAGGGCCTCGGCTCGCAGATTGGCGTCGTCCTCAGCCAACTCGATCGTCCTATCGAGGGCTTCCATCGCTTTCCGAGGATCGCCGCCGGGCAAAAGGTTCAGCTTGGCGATCTCGAATTGGGCCTGCGGCTGCTTCGGGCTGAGTTTCACGCCTTTTTCCAAATCGGCCAAGGCCTCGCCGCGGTAAGTTTTCCAACCGTCATCCGTCGCCGCTTGGGCACCGGCCGCCAAAATCGCACGGTAGGCCTTGTTCGCCGTCAGGCTGCCACGTTGCACAATGGCCGAGGCCATCAGGTCGTTGGCAAAATCCGTATTGCTCTTATCGAGGCCCTTCTTCAGCGCACTTTCGCAGAGTTGAATCACCTCCGCGAGGTCACCCGGGGACTGGGATCCAAGCTTCTGCTGGGTGGCCTTGTCGAGATCGGCCTGACCTTCATTCTCGGCGCGGGCCGAAACAGGAAAAAAACCTACCCCCAGGACAAACCAAGTCAGTGTCAAGGCTGCGGGGAACGAACGCAAGCGATTTCTGCGGGTCATACCGAGATACTCCATGGGAAAAAGACTATTGGCTCCCTATTATATTCGGTTTCATGGCCGAAATCGAGGGCAGAACAATCGAATCTTCTAACAGAAAAATGTGGGACAGAAAGATAAGAAAAGAAGATGGATTTATTTTCCTTTCCACCATTTTCTTTTCCATGTATTTCTGTCATTCATGTTGCTGTAAGATTATTTTCCAGCCGCGACCGGCTTCGGCTGGGGTTTCGGGGCGGGGCTGCCGGAGTCGACCAGCAGGTAACCTGCCCAGAAAAACGGATGCGTGGCACGCTGCACCGCGGCGCTGTCGGCATGTTCCCCGGCAGGCTTTTTCATGCGCGGTTCAGCCTCGATATTCAAAGACGAATTGCTGACCACTTGGACGGCTCGCTGCCAAGCGTCGGCGGGTGTCGTGTGGGGCAACTCCTGGGTGAATTCCCGCACCAGGTCGAGGCTCGACTGCCCTCCGCTCCGCCAGCGGCTGAGGAGGATCGTCCGAGTTCCCGTGGACATCATGCCGCAGAGGCTGAGGAAGATCTCGTTGCCGGGAGCGAGCGTTTCGGCCGCAGCACCACGGCTGGAACGGCGCGAAGCATCGATCTTTTTCAGCGAACTTTCGCACGCCGAGCGGTAGCCGGGCAAGATCACTTCATCCGGCCCGCGCCGTGGCAACAGGAACCATTCGCTCAACGGCCCGCTGATCTTGGTCCGCTCGGTGGGAAGCGGCGACCAGCCGTAGGGATCGGTCTCGGCAGATTGGCTCAGCTCGTCGAGCACCACAAGGCGGTCGATGAAATTGGCGCAAATCGGTGCCGAGGCCGGCAGGGGCATCTTCAGAGTCACACAGCCCGGTAGCGATTTCGACAACTCTTTGATCGCGTTCTCGACCACGTCATCCTCCATCTTGGCACTCAGCTTGCCAACCACGATCGCCGTATTGCCCTGGCGATGGCCCACTTCCGATGTGGCCATGGCTAGGCCCGCAGTCGGCGCGTAGCGGATGCGGAAGCGGGAGATCAGCGGCCGCGGCTGCCCGTCGGCTTGCACCTGCAATGCCTCGAAAGGGACGTACCAGAGAAGCCCGTCGGGCACGACGATCAACTCGTCGAACTTGGCTGCGAAGTCCGCTCGCGAGCCTTTCAGCAAGCCATCGAGCAGATCTCGGGCGGTTTGCCGCCACTTGCCGTCGGCCAGATCCTTGGACGAGAGTTCGTAGTTTTGCGTGATGTTGCCGACTTCGCGAAGTAACACGGCCGATTGCCGGGCAAGGACTTGCGGCGTCACCGCCACTTGCCAGGCGGCATATTTTTCGTGGTTCAGCAGAAAGGCGTACAGGTTCCGGCTGGTGGCGAAGAAGACCAGCATGGCGTGGCCTGGCGGCAGCGATTTTTGGATCTCCGCCGTCGTTTTCAGGGGTGGAAAAGCGATTGCCGCCGGATCGCGACGGAGGGCCATCTCGCGCAAGACAAGCTCCTGTTTACGGCCAATCGCCATGAGTAGGGCCATGGCCTGGCCCTGTTTCTTGGTCTTCTCGGCGTCGTCCTGCACCAGCGGCAGAGCGGCCAACTCCCGCCGCGATGCGGCGGCCTGATCGAGCAGATCCTTGTAGAGGGGGTAACGGCTCAATAATTCCTGTCGTTGCAATATCGCCTGCTGGGGCAGCAATTCCTTCGGTCCCTCCAACACCCAGCGGAGCGATTCCAACCGCCCACCCAGCGGCAAGGTGGAAAGGAAGCGATGCCGCCGGGCACGGTCGGCCACTTCCATGGCCAACTCGTGATCCTTGCGGGCAACCGCCGCATCAAACCAGTGCTCAAAGATTAGTCCATGCGGCACCCAGAGCGATGCGAGCGATTCCATGGGGTCGGTCAGCCAGTCGGCCGGCTGAGGATCGCGGAGCACGTCCTGGTAAAGATCGATGGCCGCCCGAGCCGCGCTGACGCCGCCGCTGCCACCGCCCGTATAGTACTCGTCAACTTCTTGCATATGGAACAGCCAGAGCGAGCCTGTCCGCATGAATTGCATCACCTTGGCGAGAATTACGTCACCGTCGGCGGTCTTGCGGGCCTGATACAGCGCGGTAGCCTCCAGAAACATTCTCCGCGCGGCAAGCCGGCCACGCGACATGGTTTTGTTGCCGATGGACGTGCGGGCGTCATCCAGCCGTGCCATCGCTTGCTGCGTCTGCCCTAAAACGAGATGGTTCTCGGCGGCCAGAGTTAGCAGCGATACGTAAATTTGGCGGAAGTGATTTGTCTTGGCCCAGACCGCGGCCGTAGCCAACGGCGGGAAAATGCCTTTGCCGTTGGCCAGCAAGTAATTCAACGCACCGTAGCGAAACGCCTCTTCCATCACGCCTAAATCGGGCAAGCGGTTCAAGTCGGTGAAGTAATAGGATGTATAGGATGCCTCCTCAAAATGGGCGGCCGCCGCGGAAAAATTGTTGGCGGCCATGGCTAGCCGACCAAGCTCCAGGTGGGCGATGGCCGTCAGCGGATGCTCGAATTCGCCCGAGGCGAGCGTGGCTTTCTGTAGGACTGGTATGGCTGCGGCAGTCCGCCCGCCCGCCGAGAGAGCCAGCCCCAATTGCAGATTGATCCACGCTTCCGACCAATGGTTGGGCTGCCCGGGGCGAAGTTGCAATTTAGCGATGATATTGTCAATGACCGGATCGTGGGCGGCCAGCGGTCCGAGCAACTCGCCGCGCCGGCGGATGGCCAAGGCCGTGCAGCGAACGATCTCTTGCGGTTCAATCGGAAACAGGTTGGTCTGCTCGACGACCCCGCCCTGCTTAACCGTTGAGGAGATGTCAATCTGCCCCTGCCCCAAGAGCATGCTATACGGCAACAGGCCCAACGGTGCTTGCAGGCGGCGAACCTGCCAGGGGGGCGACTTCTTTAATCCATTGTCGGGACGGATCGGCTGAAAGACAACCTTGGCCAACCAAGTGGGATAACTCTGGTAGATTTCCAGGGCTGCCGTGTAATGGGCCAATGCCTCCCGGTACGCACCCATCTGGTAGTAGCACTCGCCCTGCATCGTTTCGTAGCAGATGGAGTCGATCCAGCGCGACTGCGCAGTCTTGATCGACCCGCGAGACTCGGCCTTGAAGCGATCCAGAGCCGTGCGGTAGTCACCGTCGTAGAAATCGACGAATGCGGCGTGATAGCTCTTTGTCGGCGCCGTACGATCGGTCTGGCCGACGGCCGGGCGGATGCTGCCAAGCACCGCCAGGATCGCACCGAGGATGAGTGGAACCAGCGAAACCGACTGACGGAATCCACCGCGATGGCAAAAAATGCGTGGCGACATAATAAATATTTGCTCCAGTAACCCAGTTCGATCTTACCCTCTTTCCCAATGCATTACCAGTTCGCAGGTTAAAGTTTGAGGCGCGGCAAGACGATAAGCTAGGTGCCGATTGTATCGAGACTAACGCTTGTAAGCTTTGGTGCGTAAATTGGCGACAAGATAAGATACGCGTTCTAAATAGGATTACGTAATTCAGGGAGACTCGTCCTTGAACCACGAAAGTCCAGTAAAAACAGACGGAGGTGGCCCATGATGGCCTCTAATACCGGTCGCTCTAGTTGGCGAGTTTGTTTGCTCGGCCTGGGATTGATTTCGGTCCTAGGGTTGTCCGGCTGCCAGATGGACATTGGCGGCCAGACTCTGCCCAGTCCCTATTATTTACAGGACGACGTGCAATACTTCCCGCCGGGAACCCAGTTCCCGCTTAGCAGGGAGGCGGCTGCCCAAAAGGCCGTGTCGCAGGAAGAGATTCAGCGGCGTTGAGTACCCGTCGAAAAACGACTTATGGAGCGGCTTCTCGCCTGCGCATGCAGCCGGGACGGCCGTACCACAAAGATACGGAGTTAACGATTTACTGCCGAGCGCTGCGAGGGAACGTCGGTGCGTGGCCGCGTCGTTGGGGACGATGCGCTCGCGTGCCGCCGATCTGAAGCGGCGGGGGGACGGCGCGCCTGCGCGGCTGGCGTCCATGACCGAATATCCCAGTTGAAAGTTCGGTCAGGACACCAGCAGCGCGGGCGATTTTTTTGGATCGCAGGCTTCCAGTCTGCGAAACCGTAGCGTAGGCAAGATGCCTGCGCTACGAAGGGGGCTGCCATGCCGGAACTCTCGCCTGTCGCCCAGACTTGGGTACATGTCGTGTTGATTTGGGTTGGCTTCGGCAGCCTGGCAGGCCTCTTGGCACGTGCGATCTTGCCGCACAAGGAACCGTCGGGTTCCCTGCCCACGCTGACCTTGGGCATCACCGGCAGCGCGATTGGCCTGGGGTTGCTATCTTGGATTCAAGGAGGCGGCCCATCGAATCCCATCAGTCCCACTGGTTTCTTGGCCGCCGTGGCAGGGGCTTTTGGGCTATTGCTGGTCTTTCACTTCCTCCGCGTTGTCGTGCATCACCCGTCGCCGGCGAAAGCGGTGGAAAAGGAAGAGGGATTGGGGATTGAGGATTAGGGATTGGAAGGCCCTTTTGCGTTGGATATTGCGGTTCTCCGCATTCATTCGGCGGGGCTGAGGCGGATTGATTCCAGGCTTGCCTTGTTGCGTTTTCCATCTACGAACGCGACGGTGATGGTGTGCTTGCCGGGTTGGTTAAATTCCAGCAAACCGAAGGGGTAGGCGCGATTAACCGGCGATGAGTTCTGCTGGTTTTGGATAGACATTGAAGAAACGCTTTAGGGACTCTTCATCTTCGATCACTGTTCCTTCGCCGCGATCGAGTTCGTCGACACCTATCTGGATTTCTTTTCGCAAGGTTTCATGCCCTTGCTCGCGGAGCAATCGCAGGGCATCAAGCACAACATCCTGGGCGGAATGATAGCGGCCCGTGGCGAGTTGGTTGGCAATGAACGGCTCGAACTCGGCGGGAATCATGGCAGTAATCATGAAATTCTCCTCTTTTCCTCCATTGATCGTAGCACGCCCTGCGGAAACGGTCAATCTTGGCGGCCGCTCATTCTGGCTGCCGCGGCAGTACGACAGCAGAGAAACGCATCCTCTACCCCAAAACCGGCTTTTTCTCCCTCCTACTTCGCCTCGATCCACAAACTCTCGGAGTGGCTGTTGAACTCCGGCGCGTACATGCACTGGATGGCGGCAAAACCGCTTTGATACTTGCCGCGATGAACGACGCGGGTGGAATACTCAAAGACGTAGGTGCCCTTAGGCAGATAGTCGATGAAGAAATGGCTCGCTGTGTCGCGGGTTGTCTCATAATAGCCCAGGCCGTCCTGATACTTGTAGTGCGAGAGGACGTTGACCGGCTCGGTTCCCGCGCCGCGATGGTCCTTCAAGTGGATGTACTCCATGTCGCGGTCGGTCCGGAGAACGATCCGCACCACAAGCTCATCGCCCACCTTGACCGGCCCCTGGACGAGTTCGAGAACAGGGCCTTTCTTTGTGTTCTGCCGTGTGTAGAGCGTTTTGGTGAGCTTCAGGGGCGTGCCTTCATAGGCCGTTACCTTGCTCATATCTTCCAGGTATTGCCAATGCACACTGCCCCAGGCGACGCCTTGGTCAACTTTTTTCACGGTGATGTTTCCCTGCTCGGGCTTGATCTCGCCGCGGACGAACTTCTGCTCGTAGAAACCGGTGCCGGCCTCGACCTTCTCGGGCTGGATTACGTTGCCGCCGAGGCTGACCTCGACCAGTTCGTCGGAGGCCAGCACGTTGCTGCCGCGGAGCAGCAGGGCATAGACGGCGTCGGCCGTGGCCTTGGTCGTCTTCCAGTCTTGCGTCTGCTTTTGCTTGAGCAGCCAGACCTTGCAATCCTCGACCGCTTTCTGGTCGTCCATCACTTCGTCGAATGCCTCGATCATCATGGCCTGGGTCTCGATTGGAGCGCGATACCACCAGAACGATAGCTCGGTGTCGCGCCAGAACATGCCCAGTTCTTCATCGCTGACGCTCCGCTCCTTGATCGAGCGCATGATCTTCTGGGCGGCCGGCTTGTCGGCAAAACGCTTGAGTGCCACGGCCAGATGAGCCTGCGACTGCCGGTCGGCCAGCGACAGCCAATGCTTGCGGGCCTGGCCGAGGAAGTAATCGACCGCTTCCTTGGCCTGCGGGGCAATTTTTTGGTCTTCGAGGAAGAAGCTGCGGCCATAGAGATAGAATGCAATCGTTTGGCTAAGGTGATTGTCGTCCTTGTGGCCATGACGGAGGATTTCACGGTAAATCTCGTCGATCCAGCCATCCAGCCGGGCCAGCGATTTGACCGCCGGCTGCATGTCGAGCTTCGCGCCCAGGTGCCGGATGCGGCCGAAGCCGGTGGTGATGTAGAGCGTGATATATTCGTTTGGCGGGCCGCCGGGGAACCAGGGCCAAGCCCCATTCTGATACTGACCTTCGGCCAGTTTCTTCATCGCTCGGGCCGTCTCGTCGTTGAGCCGATTGTCTTCAAAGAGGATGCCCACGTTCCGCCGGGCCTGGCTCTCGGACAGGGCCTGGCGAACCCAGGGCGTTTCCTCCAGCAGGACCGACTTGAGATCCTGGTTCTTCTCCAGGGGGCTATCCAGGGCAGGCGTGCCTCGCCACTGCTCGAAGACGCGATGGATTTTCGGATCGCTGTTGGCGATGTGCCTAGCCAGGGCGTTGGCATAGAGCCGATTGAACGTCTGCTCGTAGCACTCGTGGGGATATTCCATGAGGTAGGGCAAGGCCATCACCGCGTACCACGACGGGTTCGAGACCATTTGTACCGTCAGGCTCTGGCTCTGCAAGGTTTTGGATTCACCCGATTTTAGCAGTCGGTCGAACTTAAAGTTCTTCGTTTGCGGGCCGCGGATCGGCAACGGCAGCGATTCGGTGACGAGCGTGCGGCGGACCAGCACCGGCAGCAGGCCCTCTTCGCCGTCGGAGATCCGGCCGGTTGAGCCGACGGCCTTGTAGCTGATTGCCCCGCCGGACGACGAGTCGGGAATCGTCAGCTTCCACGAGAAGCTGTGCGACTCCTTGGCCGCCAACTCAAAGCTCTGATCGGTTGTCGTATTGCCAAGGTAGGCATCGATCGATTTGGCGGTGCGGGCGTTGGCGAAACTCAGCCGCACGGTGCCGTTCTGCCGGGTCGCCGATTGGTTGGTGACCTTGACCGTGAATTCCAATTCGTCGCCTTCGCGCAAGAACCGCGGCGGATTGGGCTGGACCATGAGATCCTTGGCAGTCACCGTTGTGTCCGTCAGCAGGCCGCCGCGGAGATCGGCGTCGTGGGTGAAACCGAGAAACTTCCACTTGGTCAATGCCTCGGGCATGGTGAATTCGAGCTTCACCTTGCCTTCGGAATCAGAGAGCAGATGGGGAAAGAAGAAGGCCGTTTCGTTGAGGTTCTTGCGTGCCGCGACCTGGCTCAAATCGGTCCCCGGTCCGGGCTGGCCTCCGCCGCCTTTGCCCTCGCCTCCCTGCTTGTCCTGCTGCTCGCGTTCTCGTTTTTCTGCCGGTTTCCCGTCCGCCATGGCTTTGTTAGCCATTCCGAGGCGATCTGAGTCTGCCGGGGCGTCGGCCTTATCGGCCTCATCCATCGCCTGGCCGCGTCGCATCGGAGCAGCGGCGGCCATGGGAGCCATCGCTCCGGCGCGCAACATCATCGGACCGTGCCCATTTTTCGCCATCATACGACCGCCAAAGTAACCGTAGCCCCAGAGATCGACCGTGATGCTCGACGGCAGCGAACGGTAGGTAATTTGTACATTTCTCTGGTCCAAGGGCCAGCCGCCCTGGAGCGGGTTGAGATACTTGGCCATATTCTCGAACTGGTAGCTTATGCGGCTCCAGTCCTGGCGGAAGACGCCGAAGCCAGATTGCCAGTTGTGCGGCAGGTAGGCGTCCAGCGACTGGTCGTAGAGGGCAGCAACCATTTCAGCCACCGCTTTCTTGGCGTCGGGGCCGCCGATCACTGCGGTCCAGGTTTCCTTCTGACCCGGTTCCAGCTTGGAGACGAAATGTTCCCATTTCACGGTCAGATTCTTGTTGGTCCAAGGCACATCGACATGGCGGGATTCGAGATAGCTGCGGTTCTCGCGGACCATCGTCACGCGGAGCGTGAAACCACCCCGCATGGCCTCCGTCACCGCCTGCTTGACCGGCTGCTGGGTAGCCCCCGATTCGGTCCAGAAGGTTTGCAGCAGCTTGCCGCGATGTTCAATCTCGATGAATGCCCGGGCACGATCGTAACCACTTCCCCAAAGGGCCATGAACTCGTCGCCCGGCTCCAGCGACCATTTCGGTCCGGCCACGAGGTTCGGGATTTTGATGGGGAATGTCTTGGCCTCGGGGGCAAGAATGCTCAAGGGAAGCAGGGCAACGATCTTCTTGCCAAAACGGTCCTGCGTTTCAAACTTGGCTCGATAGGCCCCGGCATCGAGCTTGGTCGTCCAGCTTGTGCGGCCTGTGGCGTCGGTCGTGAGGCCCTGTTCCGCGACAAGTTCACCTAGTTCCCAGGTATTCGGATTGGTCGCATCCGGCAATTGCGATTGCGGTTTTGCAGTTTTTGCAGGTCTCACCATGCCGCGAAACCTCGGCTGATAGATCGGCCGCACGCCTAAAATATCAGGCCGCACAACCTTTTCCGGCTGCTTGAGGCGATAGATCTTCAGTGCGCCTTCGGCCTTTTGCGGCTCGCCGTCGAGCGTGGTCGTGACCAGCGCAATCTCGACCGCTTTGCCGGAAGTAAGCCAATCGCCCGCGCTGAGCGAAGCCCGCAGGGCCGTGTAGCCGGCCTGCACCATTCGCTGCGAAGAACGGGTTTCGCCGTTGGTATCGGTTACGTCGGCGAAGACTTCGTACTGGAAGATCGGTTCGTCTTTCTCGGCGATCGAGGGGTCCGGCTTGGCGATGAACTGAATCTTGAACGAGCCGTCGGCCTGGGTTTCGGCCGTGCCGTGGGTGATCTCCTGCGAACCCGATTGCGGCATCCGCCAGGCAAAGCACCAATACCACCAGTCGGGATAGCGGACCTGGCGCACAACGCGATAGCGAATTTTGGCCCCGCCAACCGCCGCGCCGGTGTAGGCGATGGCCTTGCCTTCTAGCTGGACCTCGCCGCCGAGTCGGGCGGCGGTCTTTGGCGCGTCGAGCGTGACCTGGAACTTGGGCCGCTTGTATTCTTCAACATTGACCCAGGTGTTGCCCTGGATGCCGTCGGTGCGGATCATCATCCGGCCCATCAGTTGATCGCGCGGGGCGGTGAAATTGCCGCTGAAGGAACCGTAGTCGTTCGTGCCGGGCGTCTGCCGGGCGATTTCCTTGCCGTTGACGTCGCTGAAGATGACATTGACCTTTTCGTTCGGCAGAACCTTGTAGTTGTCGTTTTCTTGATCGACAAGGATGGCGATCCCTTTGTAGTAGATCGTCTGGCCGGGGCGGTAGAGCGATCGGTCGGTGAAGAAGATGACCTGCTTCTGTGGTATCTGCCGGAAGTTGTTGGCATTGGGATAGAGGTTGCTGGCCGTGGCAAGTTCCTGGCCCGCGTGGGTGACGTAGAGCAGGTTATTGTGGTTGGCAATGCCGCCGACCGAGAAGAGGCCGTTACGGTCGGTCTTGGCTTTTTCACCGGTGGTGAAGTGGCCGTTCCAATCCCAGGCGTAGACCTGGACTTCGGCCCCCTCAATCGGCTCGCCGGAGGCCGCATCGAGCACAAAACCGCCGAAATGACCATCCGTGTTTTGCTGCCGGACAATCAGGGCCAGCTTGCTCACCCAGAGGTCCGTGTACGAAACCACATTGTTCGACGCACTGAAACTTGGATCGTGGCTGGCCAGCAGGTAATAGGATCCGGACTTCAGATCCTTCGGCGCGGGAAGATCCTCGACCCGCTGCTGGTAGTCTTCGGTGGCCGGCAGGTCGGCCGACCAGGCCAGATCGGGCTTCGCGGCCAAGAGGGCCTTTCGCCGGGCATCGTCGAGCCATTCACCGCGATACTGACCGCCCTTGAATTTTGCAAGCCAGTTCTCGTGGACCAGACGGAAGTAAACCTTTGTCAGATTGCGATAGGTAACGCGGATCGATGGCAAAGGCTCGTTCCAAACCCGTTCTGTCGTGATACTGGCCGACTTTGATTCAATCTGCTTCATGAGGTTGTAACAAAGATTACCGCCGGGCGTGTTCGCAAATGCTTGGGCACCCTGCTCGGCCAGGTCGTGGGCCTCGACCAGCGAGCCTTCCTGTTGCAAGACGCCGGCCCAGCGGAAGCGGGCAATAGCCGAGATCGGATGGTCGCCCCATTGCTTCACAAAACGCTGCAAAGAGGCTTTGTAAAGCGTGGCCTTCTCCTCGCCCACGGCCTTGTTGTTGCCGAAGGTCAGCCGTTCAATGTCGGCATCCAGCAGGGCCGATTTGTCCTCGTCGTCTTGATGGAAACGGAGCAGTTGCTGGTAAAGCCGGATCGCCTTGAGCGTGGTCGAATCGCTATCACTGCCCCCGATCTTCCAAGCAACAAACTCCCCGACCGGCCGGAAGATGGGGCTGTCGGCCGAAAGCTCAAAGGCGTCTTCGGCCTTGGTTGCCGCCTGTTCACCGGAATTGTAGAACTCCAATGCCTGATGGGCCACGAAGTCGTAGAGCGTCGGCCGGTAACTATCGGGCATGGTGCCTTTGCTCAAAAGGTCGTCGAATGCCTGCACGGGGATCTTCTTGAGTTGCCCCTCGGCGGCAAGGGCTTTTTGAAAATGTTTGTCGATCTCGGCGAAGAGCCGCGGCAGATCCCAGGTGGTAAAATCCTTGCCCGGCGCGACCGCTGTGGCCGAACGCTGCATGAACCGCCAGCGGTTGTGCTGGAAGTATTGCCAGTACCAGTCGGCCTGAACGACCTCCAGCATCGGCTGCATTTCAGCAGGTGCCTTGGCGATTTCGGCATCCAGACGGATGATTTTTTCTTCCGGCTTGTTCCCCTGGATGGTCCCTTCCAGGGCGATCTTGCGGCCGATGGCCTTGATGGCCACGGGGTAGTTCTTTTCGGCCATCGCCCCGGTGAGGATCGGCTGAAGCTGCTCGATGGCTGTTTGTGGCAGACCCTGCTGCACGGCCTCGTCGACTTTTTTCCATTGGGCATCCCACTTGTCCGCAGGAGCAATCTGGGGGGCCATCAAGACCGCACTGAGAAAAAGAGTGGCTGAAAGGGTTTTCATCGGTAGATTCCTTGCCAAATTTTTTGGGGGTATGCAATAATCGCGTTCAATAGACGCACCACGAACAGGGAAAGTTCCGTACCGTCTCAAACAAAATGGTCAACCCGTGATTTTAGCCGATGGGGGCACCCCCGAGTAAGGGCAGATAAACAGGCAGATAAACAGACTCAAAACAAAAAAGGCTCTTCCAGTTCTAGGTGCGGAACGCAAATAATTGGTGGGACGAGCGCAGCGGTTTCCTTATTTCTCCACCCTCGGTGAAGACGTCATCCAACTGACTTTCATACAACGCGCTGGCGTTTTGAAGGTTCTTCTGGGCGTTGGCCTGGCAGTGGTGATGCCGTCTGCTACTGATGCGGCACGAGAGCATTCAAACCACGAATTTCTATTACGTCGACCTGGACGCCGACGAGATTGCCGAAGACCTTTATCGGGTTTCCGGCCAAGTCAGTGCCGTTTTCAGTACCGTTCCCCCCGCCGTAGAGGATTTCAGGCGGCAGTGGAAACAACGCAACCCTTTGAAAATCAAAGGGTTACGCGAGTGGGGCTGCCGGGACTCGAACCCGGGACCAACGGATTAAAAGTCCGTTGCTCTACCTACTGAGCTACAGCCCCTAAGTTGTTTTTTTCCAAGGCTTTACGCCGATTCATATTTGCCTTGCGTTTTCTTTACTACACGATTAGCCACACCTGGCGAACGGTTATACTTATATGAAAGGTGAAAACCACCCGGTTGTAACGAGTGGGCTTTGGCCCACTAATAAACCCTTTGCTTAGGAGTAGCTGACGCGACCAATTCTAACCCATCTAAGACCGCCCGTAAACCCGGCAAGCCGGATGAGGTGTCGGCGAGGGAAGGCTGGCCCGAGAAGTAGGATTACGCTAGCATAACAGCTTTCCATTCTTCTCGAACAGACCTTCCCAGGAACCCATTCATGGAAATTCGCAAAGCCGTGATCACCGCGGCGGGACCGAACCAAGATCGTTTGCCTCTGCAACGATTCGTCGATCTGGACGGCACCGAAAAGACGGCACTACAGATCATCCTCGAAGAAATCATCGCCGCCGGCATTGAAGAAGTCGGAATCGTCGTCCGCCGTGGTAGCCAGCAGGTCTATCGCGAAGCGGCCGGCGACTACGCGCGGTTGCTGTCCTTTGTCGAACAGCCCAGCCCGCGCGGCTATGGCGAGGCATTGTATCGCGCGGCCCCGCTGGTCGGCGGGCAGGCATTTCTGCACCTCGTGAGCGACCACCTCTACGTCAGCCGGCAAGCGCGGCGATGCACGCAGCAGTTGGTTGAAGCCGCCCGAGCGGAAAACTGCTCGGTCTCCGCCGTGCAGCCGACCCGTGAGAGCATGCTCCGCTACTACGGTGCCATTGGCGGCTCGCCCATCGCCGGCCGTAGCGGTTTGTATCATATCGAGCGGGTGTTGGAAAAACCGACGCCCACCTGCGCGGAGCAGCAGTTAGTCGTGCCGGGACTGCGGGCAGGCCATTACCTCTGCCTCTTCGGCATGCACGTGCTGACGCCCCAGGCGATGGAGTTACTCGGTCAGACGGTTGCCGAGGCTCCAGCGGGTGACGGCAGCCCACCGATCATGCTCACGCCCGCGCTGGAGAAGCTGGCCCAGTGCGAGCGGTATCTGGCCATGGAACTCGAAGGGACGCGTTACAACATTGGCGTGAAGTACGGCCTGCTCACCGCACAGCTTGCATTGGCCCTGAGCGGTAGTGACCGCGAGGAGATTTTGGCAAAGCTCGTCGAACTGCTGGCAACAAGGTGACTGAGAGGAAAATTGCCAGAGTTGCGTCTATTTCTTCGCTCTGCGTTAGGACAGGCCAATGGGTCAATCTCATACCTGCCTCTTCAAGACGGAATATGGTGGGTCTTCGCTGCGCTCGACACCACGCGGCTGACCGCCTAGTCTCTAATACTCCGGCCGGCGCAAGATTTCGGCCATGATCACCGCCTGAACGATGTTCTCGGGCGAGCCTAATAGCTCGGCCAGCCCGGAACCGGCGATGGGCAAGGCATCCAAGGTAGGTCGCGATAGATACTCGGGCATGGAGGCTTCCACCTCAACAACGTCCCGCGGTTGGGCTGCCTCGCCAGGCCGCGAGGCCAACCGGCCGACTTGGTCGCTAAATGCCTGCCCAACTTGCTGAGTGAACTGCTGGTCGGATTGTGCAACTTCACCGCCAAGCTCCTCGCTGCGGCGACGGAAGTCACTCGTGTCCATGTACTTCTGCACCTGCTGGCCAACCCGGTCGCCGACCGGAGCATCTTCCTCCGCAACGATTTCAACCGGTTGCAGCTTGTCGACCACCGGCTGACCACTCCGCCGTGCAGCGCGGCGGAGAAATTCGTCGATCTGCTCCTGAATTCTTCCACCGTCGTTTTGACCGGGTGAGAGAGGGTTCGCCGGCAGAACCATCGCGCGCATTTTGGAAGCCACCGCCCGGATCAGCGGGACAATGATAAAGACGATCACGATCCCGATCGTGACCACGTCTACTTTTGCGGCGAACAGAACGACGCCGTTCATGTCGTCGCGCCCTTCTTGTTGTTGGAAGCAGCCGGGGCGCTGATGCGAGCAATGGCCGCGCGCATGTCCGTGTCGGCCTGCACGTTGCGCAACTTGTAGTAATCCATAATCCCCAACACACCTTCCCGGAATGCTTGGGCAATTGCTTTGGGAATCTCGGCCTCGGCCTCCACGACCTTGGCACGGCTCTCTTCGATCTGCGCAATGAATTCCTGCTCGGCCGCCACAGCCATCGTGCGCAGACCTTCCGCGTTGGCACGGGCCACACGCATATCGGCCTCGGCACGGTCGGCTTGCAACCGGGCGCCTATGTTCTCGCCCACGGTCACTTCGCCAATGTCAATGGATACGATCTCGAAGGCGGTCTGAGAATCTAACCGCCTGGAAAGCACCATCTTGGAAATACGATCGGGATTCTCCAGCACCACGTGATGCGACTCGGCCGAGCCGATGGCGCTGACAATACCCTCGCCAACGCGGGCGATAATCGTCTCCTCCGTGGCACCGCCGATCAATTGCTTTAAATTGGCCCGCACGGTCACGCGGGCTTTGACCTTCAACTGGACGCCGTTCTGTGCCACGCCGTCGAGCGTTTCCCGTCCCAGGTTGCGCGAGGGACAGTCGATCACCTTGGGATTGACGCTCGTCTGTACGGCTTCCAGTATGTTGCGTCCGGCCAAGTCGATGGCGGCTGCCAACTTGAAATCGAGTTCGAGTTTGGCCTTTCGCGCGGCAATCAGCGAACGAACCACCAGCGGTACATTGCCGCCCGCCAAGTAGTGCGCTTCCAGGCCCTTGGAGGTTACCCCGTCGCGGTCGCTGATGCCGGACTGCACCGCCATGATCTTGCTGCGAACGATCACGCTCGGACTGACTTTACGAAAGGTCATGCCCACCAGATCCCAGATCCCAATCTCCGCCTTCGTGGTCTTCGACTGGATCCAGAAACGGAAGTAGTGCGCGAAGACCGCTAGAAACATCAATCCAAACAAAAGGATCAGGATCGTAACGACAATAACTGCCGTGGGAAGCATCTCGGAAAAATTTAACCCTGGCGGCTGATCAGCAAAGAGACCCATAACACGCTCCTGGCGCAAAATTGATGGCACGAATGACCGAAATGGCCGACGGTCATTCTCCCCCCGTGGAATACCACTTGTCAAGAGCCGGGGGCTGCTCAAAGCTCAAACCAACGGCTCGCCAAAGGGGTCAATGGCGATGCTATCGATGGGTCGCTCCAGCGGATTTTCTGCCCTGGAGGTAGGGATTTCCCCCTCTGCGACACGAACCACCAACCGCTTGGCATCGATCTTGATAACACGCACGGTTTGTCCTGCTTCGATAACCATGCCTTCGCTCGTGGCGTCTAGTGTCTGGCCGTCCACGCTAACGGCACCGCTGGGCAGCATCCGGCATCTCGCTCGGCCCAGACGGCCAACCAAAGTTTTGAGGTGTCGGCGCTGCTCCTCGTCGGGAAGAACATCCTCCGCACGAGGGGCATCGAGCAATACCTGTCGGCCGATATACGTGTGCGGCCACAAGCGGAATCCAAGCACAATCAGACTTGGAACGCCAAGAACCACAGCAGTCGTCACTGTCAAGCCGATGGTTGCACTCGACTTGAAACCGAGCATAATGGCACCCAGCAGCGCGGAACCCGAGAAAAACGCCAGGATGCCAGCCGAGGGGAAAAAAACTTCCAGGAATGCAAGACTCAACCCCATAGCCAGTAATAAGATAGGCCAAATCCAAATATCCATTGCGAGTTCTACACTCCTGATATCCTGTTGTGGCCGGTCTCCAGACCAACCAACGCCGCCGACCGAGGGATTCCCCCTTCATTGGAAGACATCGCCGAACTTGACATATTTGCGGGCGACAATCTATTTTACCAAGAGACTTAAGCTGGAACCACTCAATCCCGGTTTGGATACTTGAGCTTGAGCACATAAGACTCCCACTGCTTTTGGAATTCATCCATGTCGTCACGTTCCAAAACAGTTTTCAGGGTCTTATAACCCGAGGGATCGTCCTTGCGGTTTGCCAGGAAGCGACGATAGTAGGTTTTCAGCAGGCCCTTCTGTTGCAAGTAGTAGCAGAGATAGCGGGCTTCTGCATAGTTTGTACCTCGATCCTTCTCATAGAAATCGGTGTCGGTTGTTTGGCAGAGCATTTTCAGAGAGGTTAGTTTCCCTTTGCGAATGGACTCCTGAAGCCGCGGCAAACGCCAGTTGGTGTAGCCGTGGATTTCTCCATCAAGTTCGCCGCTCTGCTCGTAAAGCGAGCCTAATCCCTCGTTGAACCAAGCTGGGCAGTTAGGAAAATTGGCCGCTACGAAGGGGTGGACAATCTCATGCACCAAAGTACCTCCGCCCGTCGAGATATTCATCACCAGAGCCTTGTCTTCCTGCGAAAAATAGCCAAAGGGCGTATCGGGCTTCTTGCCGAAAAGCCTCTTGCAGTTCGTCTCATAACTTTCCTTGTCCTTGAAGAGCCAGATATCGAGAATTTGTCGCGGATCCTGCTTGAAATAGGCCGTTTTCAGCTTTTCTACGGCCCATTTCACGGTCCCCTCCGAGCGACGGCGCACCATCTCGGGCGATTCATCGCCGATTACCACGAAAGGAGGCGAGAGGACAACCGTAAAATCTTTCGTGGAAATCTTCTTCTGCAACTGCTCGATATGCTTTTCATAATCCGCCTTGGTAAAAGAACCCACGGGAACCGTTCGATTCAGCTCCACTGCGCCTACTTCTCGACCAACAAGGGCCGCCGCAGCGAGAATCCCGAGAATGCTGAAAAGTGGGGTTCGATAAGCAGAATAATTTGTGGTGCTCAAGTTACATATCCATCTGCGGTGGTGATCGATCTGGCAACAAGTGTTCAATATTGCTGTAGCAAAAAAGAACAGACGGGTCAAGTTTCGCTCGGGCAAACGAAAACTTGACCCGCCTGAGTTTGAAGGAAAGCATGAGCTTCGGCCCATTCGATTACACGTCTCCGTTCCGGAAGGGGTTTGGTGACGTCCTGTATTTCGGATGGATTTATGCTACTGCCAGCGCTCCTTCGGTGCTTCTTAGGATTCAGGAAAAGCGTCGATTTTTTGGTGTTCCAGCCTCAAAATGTCGTTTTTCCTTAGATCCGCAATTCGTCCCGGCCCCTGCGCATGGCCTCTTCTCTGGGAACCTCGTTCAAACACAGGAAAAGCGTTTCTGTGGAAAGCCGCTTTTTCTGCTCTCTTGTACGAGGATCAAACCAGCCCCATCGCTCGCGGGAGTGCAGAAACTTGGCTGTAGTTATTAGCAAGCAGTGTGCCAATCGGAGTAGGCAGATAATTTACTGCATATTTTCTCAGCGATTGTGTAAAAATTTGGTTCACGGTAGGTGGTTCGATGGTTGCATCGTCATTGGGACATTTGGTGGAGGTGTTCGCGGAAGTTTACGGATCCCCGCAAGGCCAGGGGTATTCGCCATCGCTACTCGGGTATTGTTTCATCATATTCCTGGGATTGCTGTCGCGCATCACGGAAATGGCCCTGCTCGTACTTCGGGCGACTTTGCGCAGTTCGCGTAAAAATAGACTTCGCAGTTCTCCTGAGGGCCGTTTCAAGGCAGTTGCCATCTTTTTTACCCTTTGCTATACTGTAGAAGTGTTTGGTGGAACGGTCGTTTATTGCGTCGTATCGGCCACCGAGTATACTCGTGTCAGAAGTAATATCGCATCAGCGGATTAAGTCATAAAGCCATAGCAGATAAGCATTTGGGCGATTAGCTCAGTTGGTTAGAGCACTAGCTCGACAAGCTAGGGGTCACAGGTTCGAGTCCCGTATCGCCCACTTCATAAAGCCTTATGCAGCAATGAGTTGCGTAAGGCTTTTTCTTTGCCATTTCTGCTAACTTCGTCCTGCTAACCATTTTGCTAACTTTTCGGACGGCAAAACGGACGATTGAGGGACCGGGGGCGAGGTCTTTCCGTCCTAGCAGAAGGTGCAAAAGTCACCATTCTCGACCAACCGGGCCGGAAGAAGCCTGAACACCGCCCGATTTCTCCCCGATCTCCAGCGGGTTCTCTCCCGCCCGCCACCCCACTCAATTCACCGGCGACATCGAACGCCGATCCCGCAGCGGCCCCCGATTTCTCGCCGGGCTTTGCCACTCCCCATTCCAGCCTAGCCGGTGGATCGGAGCCAGGGCACTACCAACACTTGCATACTCCACCAGTGGGGGTGTAAGCTGTGGTGACACGACGAACCGCGATGGAGCGTTCAGTGTCTTTGGCAACATCTCCAGCCACCCGCCGCATTGACCGAAACCTTGATCCGAACGACAGCATGACGCTCTTTGAATCAGACTCGCAGTACCGAGAAAAACTGACCATTTGGCGAATGATGTCGCTTCTTCCATTCTATGCCTCCTTAGCCGCTGGGCACCGCTGGCGATGGTTTGCGGTCAATGTGCCGATGGACCTTGGGACAGGCGGCGAGTTTAGAAGTGACATCGACATTCTTGCTCGTCTGCAAAAGTACCCACCTTCCAGAGAATTGTTCTATCGAGCATGGGAAGTGAAGGTCGGCTTGATCTGCCAGGATGGAAGTTGCCGGTCACTCAAGGCCGGGCCAAAACGACCCGCACAGGCGGCAAGCCAACTCAGAACCTACAAGAACTTCGGTTGCCCCAATGTCTCCCTGCTCGATGCATACATTTGCGAGGCGGGATACTTCAGCACAAATAGGTTTCCGCCAGAAGATATGGGCCGGGCTGTTGCTGCGAGAATATCCGCCTTGAAAGAAGAGCAATTTGGCTACCAGCTACTTCCCTTTGAACACGACAAAGGTGGAGATGATGACGTTGGACTTCGTTGCATCACCGGCCCCGACGAACTGCTCGGTCGAGGCCCCGCATTTCAAGTATTCCTGCCTCTTCTTCGAGCCGTCACGAATGAGCCCAACGAGCCATTTTCCAGGTGGGCGGCTGGAATCGAGGATTTTTTCGACAAACATGGCGGGAAGCCCACTCAGCAAATCGTTTATTGCAGAGAATGTCGCAGCCTCCAATTGATTTGCATAAAGAAAGGCGACTACTTGTGCCCCGCGTGCGAAGCCGATCTAATAATTCAGTCATAATGGCTTCGGCATGTTCTGAGAGCTTTTCAGGCCCACGGCAGAACCATGCCCCCCACCCGTTCCGCCAAGCTGGATTTTCGGCCCGGTCTGGTCATCCCTCTATTTCTGCATGGCGATTGCGGCGTGGCTGGTCTGGCGGCAGGACGGGTTTGCCGGTGCCAAGGTGCCGCTGGCCCTGTTCGGCGTTCAACTCGCCATTCTCGCCGCCTCCTATTTACGCATACTAGAATCTGGGCTACCCTTTAATCTT
>Ga0118677_10000699_pt1 | contig 72898 bp, 68 predicted proteins | sample AliMusrvi5mmetaG_FD_86154 | JGI IMG/M metagenome (GOLD analysis project Ga0118677, IMG submission 86154) | reverse complement strand
CATCGGCCCGTTGCCGCCAGGCAATCCGCAGGCTGTCCATGGCCCCGGCGGCTCTCCGCAGCGGGTGGGTCGGAGCGATAACTCAGGCCACTACCTGTCTCAAAATCATTGACGCGTTCCGGTACAGCACAGCCACCGCACGGTTCGCGCTGGTCTCATGCCCCTCCCTCACTGTGACCTGGTGAAGTTTTCGCACATCCCGCTCGTCAAGGCCTTTTACCAGCTTCTCGCCGAGCAGGGGCAGGATCTGATGCTTCAGCAGGCTCGCATAGCTGGCCTGGGTGGTCGGCTTTAGGGCTGGCTTGTGCTTCTGTTCCCAAACCTTCGCCCACGCTGCCAGGGTCCGGGTTCGTTCCTGCTCCTTCTCCTTCGCGGCCAGGGTCTCTGCCGCAGCCAGGGCTTCCAGTCGCTCCTGCTCGTCATTCTCCCACCCATCAAGGCCATCTTCGTGGGAGTCGTGCTTATCTTTCAGGTCCTTCGCCCTCTCCCGCGCTTCATCGGCAGTAATGACACCGGCGCGACCAATGGTGCGGTTGGCCTTCTTCTGTTTCATGTAGACCTGGAACGACACGCAGTAGGACTTCACGCCTCCAGGACTAATGCGTAGATGAAATCCTGCGGTGGATCTCTCTGTGTCCCAGATCCTGATGACATCCTTCCCGGCCTTCGCCTCGTCCACTCGCGTGTCAGTGAGATACGCCCTGGTCGCTTGCTGCTTCTTCGCCATAGGTCCCTCTATGACTCTATCGTGACTCTGGAGGTCGAACTTCGCAAGCCTTCGCGAAAATTCGCCAACCTTCAAAATAAAGCAATGTAGATAGTTAAGAAATATAAGTGCAGAGGCATCAGGCCATGTATTTGGACTCTTAATCAGAGGGTCCCCGGTTCGAGTCCGGGAGGGACCACCAGCACTGAACCCCGTGGAAGCTGAGCCACGGGGTTTTTGTTTGTACCGGTATGCTGAGTGGAAACCCAGCATGCATGACTTGATTCACGAACGAGGCAGACCTTGACCATCACCTACCAACTCGACGGTAGTCGCGGCGTGATTGTGGAACGCTGGGAGGGGTTCATCTCTGCGGAGATCCTGCGCCAGCACTGGCAGGATCTCTACACCACCGATGAATACCAGGTCTTCGACAAGACCCTGGTGCTGCTCCAGGAGGCCGTGGCCGGCTTCCAGGCCGGAGACCTGCTCCCCATCGTGGGGAAGATGGTGGCCCCCCATCGCAAGGCCTCCAGGCGCTGGAACGCCATCGTCGTCGCCACTCCCGAGCAGGAGTACCTGGCTGGCGTCTACATCCACTCCTGTGGGGATGCCAGCGCCTCGAAGATCTTCCGGGACGAGGTCAGCGCCCTGGCCTGGTTGCAAGAGGCTCAATAGACTCGGGCCCAGGGCGGATACCATCGGTCATGCCTTACCTCACCGGACTCATCCACGACGGCACAGGAATCCTGAGAACTGGGAAGGGTGTCCTCACGGGCGCAGAAATACTGGAGAGCGCCAAGGCTGCTCTGAGCCTGCCCATTGATTTAAGTCGGGTCAACCACACCCTCATGGACCTGTCCAAGGTCACCAGCTTCAAGATCACGAACGAGGAAATGGCGAAGATCGTCCAGGTCGCCAGCCACAACGTCTTCGAGCAGAACCACCCCTACTTCATCGCCATCGCTGCACCGGATGACTCCATCTTCAAGGCCTGCCAGGTCTTCCGGGCCATGGAGCAGGCTTCGGGCACCACCCTGCAGATCTTTCGGAGTCTGGCGGACGCCATGGCCTGGCTCCATACATCCCTGCCCAAGGGCTGAGGCACCTGCCGCCAGGGCTGTCGACCAGGCCGAGGGGATTGTGAGGCTGGCCGTGGACTTCGCCCACAACAACAGGGTGATCGGGGCTGGAATCCGCGAACAGGCGCTCGTCAAATCCCACTCCTAACCATCTGGTCCCCTCGTCCCGATAGGAAGGGCACAGGCCCAAGGAGGCTCCCATGTCCATCCGAACCTATTCGGCCACGGCGCTGGTGCTTGGTCTCGTCGCCTGCAGCGGTACCACGACTCCGGTGGTGGCGGTGCAGAACACGGATCAGGCCTCCCTCAAGGTCTCCCCCGCAGGGGTCGCCACCATCGCCTTCACGGATCTGGAGACCATTCGGCCGGACACCCTGGCCTCCGGGACTTCGGGGAGCAGCTGCATCTCGGTGTTCCCGCTGAGCCTCAGCAGCTTCAAATACACTTTCAATGGATGCCGCTCAGCCAATGGCGGCACCATGACCGGCACTGTGACCGTGACCACCTCGGGCACGACCACCGTGGTCAACACCGCCGTTTATGCCGTGATGGTCACGGACAGCACGGGCACCTGGCACTACACCGGCACCAAGCTCACCACCGTGAACACTGCGGCCAAGACCGCCAGCATCGCGGTCCCTGCGGGCCAGCCCTTTGGCGTGGCTTTCACACATGCCACGGACGCCACCAAGAACAAGACCTGGGCCTACGTGCCCAGCCTGCAGGCGGACTGGTCCAGCGCCACCGCCACCAAGTTCTGGGGCACGTACACTTTTCAGCAGACCCTGCCCTTGGGGGATACCCTCACAGCCACCATCCCCCAGGCCACGCCCCTGACCTGGACCAGCGCTTGTGCCTTCCCCATCTCCGGGGTGCTCAACCTGTCCCTGCCCCCCGCCAGCGCCGAGATCCGCTTCGATACGTCGATCACAGACACCTCCGTGCAGCAGGGCTGCGGCGTGGCCACCATCAATGGCTACAGGCTGATGCTCGGACAGTGATTGTTCCCCTACACAAAACGGCCCCGAAAAGCGCGGGGCCGTTTTGTGTATAGATAAAGAAAAATCTCAGAACCGCAACACGACCCCAAACCCGGTGCCTTGGCGATTGAGGCCGACCTCCAGGTCATCCTTGATCGAGTGGTTGGGGACGTCCAGTTTCTCGGTGTCCGTGAAGACCCGGATGCCCAGCCAGGTCACAGGGAAGAACCGCAGGTCGCCCCCCACGTGGTGATAGGAGGCACCCTTGTAGCTCAACAGGTGATAGTAGCCCCGGCCGACCAGGCACTTCTCGAAGGCGTCGAAGCCCATGGAGAGACCGATCTGGGGGCTGGGCAGGGGCACCTTTTCGGTGACCTGGGGGATGTAGGCCGTCGTGAGCGGCTCGAAGGCCGAGGCAGTCATCTCCAGGTCCCAGATGCGGGCACCCAGGTCGATGCCGATCCAGAACTGGGGCCACTTCAGAGCGCGGATGGTCCAGTTGACGGTGTAGTCCTTCAGCTTGACGGTGGAGTCCACCATGGCACCGGCATGGAAGGTGGAGCCGTTGAGCTGCACGTCCTTCTGGAGGAAGTTGTGGCCCTTGTAGTCCTGCTCCTCCGCAGAGAACTCGATGCCAAAGCGCGGCCCCTGGTATTCCAGGCCAAACCCCACCTTGGTCTTGTCCTTCTGGATGCCGAAATCGCTCTGCAGGTCCACCGCCAGGGGCTTGCCGTCCTGCATGCCTTTGAAGTGCCCTTCAAAAGTCGGGCCCACGCGATGGATGTCGAACTGGAAGGTGCGATCCAGATCCTCGGCCAGCAGGGGCATGGAGGCGACAAGGGCGAGCACCGCGAAGGACCGGATCATGGGTAGCTCCAGGAAGGGACTCCGCTCTATCGGCCGCTCGCCCCGGCGAGTCAACTTCAAGCTCGAAGGTCGGCCGTCCGAGAAGGTGCCAGGGGGCGATGTGGGAGACCTGGTTTGGAATGCGGAATGGGATACTGGCGTTGAGCTGATCGATCAGCAACATCGGCAGCTCCTGGCTCAATTCGACCAGGTGCTGAAGGCCCTCCAGGTCAAGGGGCAGGACCGGCACTTCGGCAGTTTGTTGGCCTTTCTGGCGGACTACGTCGAGCTGCACTTCAGCTCGGAGGAGGCCCTCATGGTCGAGGTTGGTTTTCCCGACCTGACGCGACACAGGGCCATCCACGATGAGATGCGCGCCCGGGTCAGGGCCCTGCTTGAGGACTACGAAACCTCCTCCGACCTGGTCACCTTCGAGTTGCTGGAATTCCTCACGAACTGGCTGATCGACCACATCAGCGTGGAGGATCGCCGCGTCGCCGATTACATCCGCACGCGGCCCGTGGCCTGAAGGGTGGCGCACAGGGTAAAAATGACCCAATGTGTCCCACGTTCCTGATTGTCTCCAGCGTCACATCCTAGCCCAGTGCAGACCGCCAGAGTCCACGCTGCCGGTATATTTGAGGAAGCGGCTCCGGCTTGGGCTGGGGCATTGACACGCGCTCTCCGGGAGGCACCCCTTGGACCTTAAGAACACTGTCATCAATCTCATGCCGGCCCCTCTGGTCCGCCTCTTCGCCTCCCCCTACATCGCGGGCAAGGGCATCGGTGCCGGGGTGGCCAAGGCAGAGGAACTCTACACGAAGCTGGGCATCTCCTCCACCGTGGACCTGCTGGCTGAGGAGGTCTTCAGCCGTGAGGACGTGGAAGCCACTGTGCAGATCTACCTCCGCATGGTCGAGGCCCTAAAGGACCGCCGCTACGCCAGCATCAGCCTCAAGCCCACCTCCCTGGGCATCAACGAGAGCGAAGCATACTGCCAGGAGAACCTGCGGCGCATCGTGTCTGCGGCTGCCCTCCACGGCATGCACATCACCCTGGACATGGAGGACCGGCACTTCACGGACGTCACGCTCCGCATGTTCAAGGCCATCCGCGAGGACTTCGACAACTTCGGCATCGTGCTCCAGAGCCGCCTCTACCGCACCACCGAAGACATCCAGAACCTCCACGCCAAGCCTTGCAAGGTGCGGATCTGCATCGGCATCTACCGGGAGCCCGCCGAGGTGGCTCTCCAGGAGAAGCCGGACATGAAGGAGAAGGTCTACCAGCACGTGCAGCTCCTGCTGGAGAAGGGCCACTACCCCGAGATCGCCACCCACGATGAGCCCCTGATCCGGCGCTGCATGAATTACCTGGATGACAAGGGGGTCTCCAAGGACGCCTACGAGTTCCAGATGCTCCTGGGTGTCCCCCGCGCGGAACTGCAGCAGGAGATCGTGAAGCGGGGTCAGGTGATCCGGCTCTATGTGCCCTTCGCCGAGGACTGGAAATACGCGGTGCACTACCTCAAGCGGCGCCTGGCGGCCAACCCCGCCATGGTCGGCATGGTGCTGAAGAACATGCTCGGCAGCTGAACGGTCTTGGTGAACACAAGTCCCTGGGTTAATGTGCTTGCCTGGGACCGTGTCCCTTTCCCTCTGGAGCACCCATGAAGAAGTTGTTGGCCCTTGCCCTTGTGAGCAGCTTCGCTTTCGTGGCCTTTGCGGCTGAGGACAAGAAGCCCGAGCCCAAAAAGTCCTCCTGCGGCATGGCCTGCTGCGAAAAGAACAAGGCCGCCTCCTGCAAGGAGTGCCCGGATTGCGGCGCTAAGAAGAAGACTGAAAAGAAGGATGAGGCTCCCAAGAAGGGCTGAGTCTCCACAACATCACCACGGTTTATGCAAACCCCGGGTCGTCCCCGGGGTTTTGCGTTCCCAGGCTGATCGTGATTCCCTAGACACATGAAACTCAGATCCTGGATTCCCGGCCTATTCCTCACACTCCTTCTGGCCCTGGCCGCTGTGGGTTGGGTTTGGACCCGCGAGCCCCTCCCGGCTTCGACCACCCAGGAGGCGGCCCCCGCCAAGCAGGGCCTGCGGCGCTCCGCCAAGGCCCCTGAGCGGCTGGTGGACCAGAGCCCCTTGTTCACGGCCCGGAGCTTGATGCCCCTGGCGGTGACCTCCGAAGAACAGCTGTTGGCCCGCCAGGCTGAGCGGTTGGCCAACCACGAAGTGGACCTGGCCTTCACGGACGCGCTGCGCCGGGCCGCCGAGACCCCGGCCCCGGACACTCCCGAGATCAAGGCCCTGGCCGCGGCCAAGGCCAAAGCCCAGGCCTTGGTGGAGACCGACCACGAGACCGTGGCCCGCCTGACCCGGGAGTTGGCGGCCCTGCCTGAAACCCGGAAAGCCGGTGTGCAGGACCAGATCGACGTGGCCCAGGCCCAGATGGAACTGGACCAAGACGAGCTGGATTCGGCCGCTGACGACCTGGCCCGGGTGGGCGGGGATCCCCAGGCCCGCATCCGCCGTCTCCGGGCGGCTCACGAGGCTGCGGACAAAGAATCGGCGCAGATCCTGAACCAGGTTCGGCCCACCCCCTTCTTCCAGGGGGGCAGCCTGGCCGGTCGCTATGTGGAGTGGGCAGGCCTGCGCGCCAAGGCGGCCCGCCTGGCCCAGGCCCGCCAGGAGGCCCTCACCAAAGCCGAAAATGTCTCCAAGCGTCACGACGCCATCGCCGCCGAGGTCAAGCAGGCCAAGGAGGAGCGCGAGGCCGCCAAGGTCAAGGCCACCAGTCTGGTGAAGCAGGGAGCCGACAAGGCTCAGGCCAAGCAGGCCCTCAGCGACCTCCGCCAGCACGCCAGCGTCCAGCGGCGGCTTTCGGACATGGGGCGGCGGATCTTGGACCAGCGGGGCCTGGCCGAGGTCTACGCCAACTGGGGAACCCTGGTGGTGGGCTATGAGACCACGGCTTTGCATGGCCTGCTGAACCGGGTGATCTGGGTGCTGGCTTTCGTCCTGCTGGCCTACATGGCGGGTTTCGTGGTGGACCACCTCTTCCACAAGGCCGCCGAGGACAACAAGGGGCTGGGCACTCTTCGGGTGGTGGTCAAGCTGGTCCTCCAGATCGCCTGCGTCCTAACCATTGGCTTCATTGTCTTCGGCATGCCCGCCCAGACCAGCACCGTGCTGGGCCTGGCCGGCGCGGGCCTCACGGTGGCCATGAAGGACTTCATCGTGGCCTTCTTCGGCTGGTTCATCCTCATGGGTCGCAACGGCATCCGCGTGGGGGACTGGGTGGAGATCCGCGGTGTGGGCGGCGAGGTTGTGGAGATCGGCCTTCTGCGGACCGTGGTCATGGAGACTGGCAGCTGGAGCGATGCGGGCCACCCCACAGGCCGTCGCGTGGCCTTCGTGAACAACTTCGCCATCGAGGGCCACTTCTTCAATTTCTCCACTTCCGGGCAGTGGATGTGGGACGAGCTGACCATGACCGTACCTGCCGGTCAGGATCCCTATCCGGTAGCCGACAGCCTGCAGAAGGTAATGGACCAGGAAACTGAGGCCAATGCCCGGCTGGCCGAGAAAGAGTGGCAGGGCGCCACGGCCCGGTATCACGTGCAGGCCTTCTCTGCTGCTCCGGCCCTCAACGTGGTGCCCACGGCCACCGGGGTGGAGATCCGGGCGCGCTACATCACCCGGGCCTTCGAGCGCCATGAGACCCGGCTCCGCCTGAATCAGGCCATCGTGAAGCTCCTGCACGGTCCCCGGATGCCAGAACTCCAGGCCCCCATGGATCCCGAGAGCAAGGCCTGATGTTTCCTGGATTCACCAGATGCAGGCTTCTGCCGATAAGCTGGCAGAATGGCGTCAGCTGACGCATAACCGGGAGTTCCCTTGAACCAGACATGGTCTGCCCGCATGCGTGGCTTCGCCCTTCTGGTCCTGGCGGCCCTCTCGGCCCAGGCTCAGGCCACCCAGGAGCCCTTCAAGCTGGGCATCGCTCCGCACACCAGCAGCCGGGTGATCCTTGAGCTGTACCAGCCCCTGCGAACCCATCTGGAAAAGGCCCTGGGGATGCCCGTGGAGGTCCAGACGGCGCCGGATTTCACGGAGTTCGCCCGGCGGGCCCTGCACCAGGACTATGACCTGGTGGTCACCACGGGGCACCAGGCCCGTCTGCTCCAGACCGACGCCAAATACCTGCCCATGCTCACCTACAAGGCCGACTTCAAGGCCGTGGCCATCGTGCCGATCAAGTCCAGCTTCAAGACCGCCAAGGACCTCAAGGGCACCACAGCCATCGGTCTCAGCGCCACCTCCCTGGTCACCCTCTGGGGCGAACACTGGCTCAAAGCCCAGGGCATGGGCCAGGTGCCCGTGCGCTATGTGAGTGCTGCGGACAGTGTGGCCCAGTTGCTGCTGGCGGGGGAGGGCAGCGCGGGCTTCGTGTCCCTGGCCAACTTCCAGAAGCTGGCCCCCAACGTGCAAAGCCAGCTCCGCTTCCTGGCTGAAAGCCCCACCATGGCTGGGCGGGTCTACATGCTGAATGCCCGCCAGGGCGCCAAGAAGGAGCGCCTGCTCAAGGAGCTGTGGGCCTTCGCCGGTACCGATGCGGGCCGCCAGTATTTCGAAAAGAACAACCTGGAGGGCTACCGGCTGCTGCGCAAACGGGAGCTGGAGTCCATGGATCCCTTCGCCGCTGAAGTACGTCGCACCCTCCAGCAGAAATGAGCTTTCAGGCCCCCTGGCGCTCCATCCGGGGGCGCATGCTCCTGGCCGCCATTGCGGTGGAAGCCACCATGCTGACCCTGCTGGTGGCCAACAGCCTGCGCCTGCTGTCGGGCCACATGACGGACCAGGCCTCAGACCACGTGGCCCAGCTCACGCCTGTCATCAACGCCGCACTCGTGGCGCCCGTGGCTCAGCGGGACTTCGCCACGGTGCAGGCCATCCTGGATGAAAGCCGGGCCGTGCAGGGCATCGACTACTTGGCCCTGGTGGATCCCACTGGGCGAGTCATGGCCATCAGCGGCTGGGAGCCCCAGCGGCCCTTGCCGCCCCCGGACCAGACCATCCACCTCTTCCGGGATGGGGCCGCGCCGCGCTTCAATGCGTCTACACCCATCATTCTGGCAGGCCAGCGCATGGGCACCCTGCATGTGGGCCTGAACCTGTCGCGCATTGTCGCGGCCCACCATCAGATGCTCACCCAGGGCGTGCTCATCGCCGTCTTCGAGGTGGTGATGTCGGCCGGCCTCCTGGCCCTGCTGGGCTTCTGGATGACCCGCCACCTGGCCGCCCTCACCCGGGCCAGCGAGGCCGTGGCGGGCGGGAACCTGACGCCACCTCCCGTGCGGGAGGGGGACGATGATGTGGGCCGCCTGGGCGCGGCCTTCAACGCCATGTCCAGGGCCGTGGCGGATCGGATCCGGGATCTCACCGAGGCCCGGGACCTGCAGGCGGCGCTTTCCAAGCAGGTCGAACAGGAGCACGGGCGCATGCTGGCGCTGCTCTCGGTCATGGACCTAGGCGCCGTCTTCGTGAACCCCGATGGCCGCGTGCTCTATGAGAATCCAGCCTTCCGGGAGATGTGGCACCTTGCCGCCGAGCAGGGCCTGGCGGGGCGGCCCTTCTCCGAGGCCATTCCGGCTGCCTCGCCCTTCCACGAAGCCTGGAAGACACTCCAGCAGGCCCTCTGGGAGACCCGGGAACTCGCCTTGCCCGATGGCCGCATCCTCACCCAGCGCACCCACCTCGCCGAGGACCGCCTGGGCATGCCCCTGGGCCGCCTCTGGCTTTTCGAGGATGTCACCGAGGCCCGCAGCATCGCCCGGAGCCTGCTGGAGGCCAAGGAGGCGGCCGAGCAGGGTAGCCGCTCCAAGGCCGCCTTCCTGGCCACCATGAGCCACGAGATCCGCACCCCCATGAACGGCATCCTGGGCATGACAGACCTGGCCCTGGCCGGGGAGTTGGCCCCGGAGCCCCGGGAGCAGCTGGGCTGGGTGAAGTCCTCGGCCGAAAGCCTGCTCACGATCCTGAACGACATCCTGGACTTCTCGAAGATCGACGCGGGCCGCATGGAACTGGAGTGCCGACCGTTCTCCTTGGCGAAGCTCCTGGACGGACTGGTCCACCTCCACACTCGGCAGGCCAAGCCCAAGGGCGTCGGCCTGGCCTGGAGTGCCGAGCCCGGCGTCCCCCTGCGGGTCATGGGCGACTCTGTGCGCCTGGGCCAGGTGCTCAGCAACCTGATCTCCAACGCCGTGAAGTTCACGGCCCATGGCAGCGTGACCGTGCGCCTGGACCTGGTCCCGGCCGAGGCTGGAGATCCGGCCGACCAGGTGCGCCTGCATTTCGCCGTGCAGGACACCGGGCCCGGCATCGCCTCGGACCAGCTCGAACAGATCTTCACGCCCTTCACCCAGGCGGATGCCTCCATCACCCGGCGCTTCGGAGGCACGGGCCTGGGCCTCAACATCGCCAACCGACTGGCCCGCCTTATGGGCGGCGGACTGCGGGTGGAGAGTGTCCTGGGGCAGGGCAGCACCTTCCACTTCCAGACCCTCCTGCGCCGCTGCGAAGGCACGGAGGAAGGGGAGGTCGGGGTGGACCCGGGCCAGGCCAGCCGCGGTGAAGGGGCCCACGTGCTGCTGGTGGAGGACACCCCCGTAAACCAGGTCCTGGGCCGCACGCTGCTGGAGAAGAGCGGCTACCGGGTCACCCTGGCCAAGGACGGGGTGGAGGCAGTGGCCGCCGTGGAGCAGGGCACCTTCGACGTCATCCTCATGGACATGCAGATGCCCAACATGGACGGCCTTGAAGCCACCCAGCGCATTCGGGCCCACGAGGACCAGCGGGAGCGGGACCGGGTGCCCATCATCGCCCTGACGGCCAATGCCATGGAGAGCGACCGCCTGCGTTGCCTGGAGGCCGGCATGGACGGCTTCCTGGCCAAGCCCTTCCGCAAGGACGATGTCATTGCCGTACTGGGGCGCTTCCTACAGGGGCGCGGCTGAATCTAGAAGCAGGATCACCGAGGAGCGCCGATCAAGTCGGCAACGTCCAGATCTTTATCATCAGTTATCGGTGTTCTACCCTTTGCTTTTCAGGTGATTGAAGTGGCATCCTCCTGCCACGCCAAGGCCCTGTGGTACTCTGTAAGTGCAGAGGCTCCCTGATCCCGCCCCTGGCGAACCGAGCACCTGCTTCCTGAACCTGCTCCCCTCCGGGGGTGGCCACCTGTCCACCGGGGACCCATGATTTCGTTTTCCAATGTCAGCAAGCAGTACGGCCGACAGATTCTCTTCATCGAAGCGGATTTCCAGCTGAACCCCGGTGAGAAGGTGGGCCTCGTGGGTCCCAACGGCGTCGGCAAGTCCACGCTCTTCCGCATGATTATGGGCGAAGAGTCCCCGGATGACGGCTCCATCAGCCTGCCCAAGAAGCTCACCCTCGGCTACTTCCGGCAGGAGGTGGACGAGATGTCCGGTCGTTCCGTGCTGGACGAGGCCATCGCCGGCAGCGGCCGCCTGGGGGACTTGCACCACGAACTGGAGAGCCTGGAACACGCCATGTCCGACCCTGAGCGGGGGGACGAGCTGGAGGCCATCCTGGACCGCTTTGGCCACGTCCAGGAGGAGTACATGCACCTGGGCGGCTACGAGCTGGAGGCCAAGGCCCGGGCCTGCCTCTCCGGCCTCGGCTTCGAGGATGCCCAGGTGGACGGCGACGTCGGCGCACTGTCCGGCGGCTGGAAGATGCGCGTCTCCATGGCCAAGGTGCTGCTGGGGAACTTCGACGTCCTGCTCATGGACGAGCCCACCAACCACCTGGACATCGAGTCCATTCTCTGGCTGGAGAACTTTTTAAAGGCGGTTCCGGCCACCCTGCTCATGACCTCTCACGACCGGGACTTCATGAACCGCATTGTCACCAAGGTGCTCGAGATCGACGGCGGTGACATCGTCACCTTCTCGGGCAACTACGACTTCTACGTCAAGGAGCGGGAGCAGCGGGAGGCCAACCAGGAGGCCGCCTACGCCCGCCAGCAGGCCAAGCTGGCCAAGGAGCAGCGCTTCATCGAGCGCTTTTCCGCCCACGCCGCCAAGGCCGCCCAGGTGCAGAGCCGGGTGAAGGCCCTGGACAAGATCGAGCGCATCGAGCCTCCGAAGAAGCGCCGCACCGTGAAGTGGGACTTCCGGAACCCCGGCCGCTCCGGCGATGACGTGCTCATGGTGGAGGGGCTCTGTAAGGCCTACGGCGCGAAAAAGCTCTATGACCAGTTCAATTTCCACATCCGGCGCGGCGAGCGCTGGTGCGTCATGGGCAAGAACGGCGCCGGCAAGTCCACCCTCCTGAAGCTGGTCTCCGGGGCCATTGTGGCGGATGCGGGCGAGGTCAAGCTGGGTGCCAGTCTGCGATTGGGTTACTTCTCCCAGCAGGCCCTGGATCTGCTGAACCCCGAGCTGACGGTGCTGGAGCAGATGCAGCAGGACTTTCCCATGGAGGGCCTGGGCGTGGTGCGCAACCTGCTGGGCGCCTTCCAGTTCTCTGGGGATGATGTGGACAAGCGCATCCGCGCCCTCTCGGGTGGCGAGAAGTCGCGCCTAGTCATGGCGCGCATGCTCTTCGATCCCCCCAACTTCCTGGTCCTGGACGAGCCCACCAACCATCTGGACTTGGCCACCAAGGAGATGCTCATCGATGCCCTGAAGGATTTCGAGGGCACCATGCTCTTCGTGTCCCACGACCGCGAGTTCCTGCGCGGCCTGGCCAGCCGCGTGCTGGAGCTGGGCGGCGAAGAGCACGACGGGCCCCTGGTATTCCAGGGCTCCTATGCCGAATATGTCGAGCGCATGGGCCGCGAAGCGCCGGGCGTCCATAACTGATGCTGTCCCGGAGTTCCGCGCTGCGCGCACACCCCCGGGCCCCCGCCCACCTGCGGCTAAGCCGCTCCTGGACTTTGCCACACCTATTGTCTGAGGCGTTGCCTTTGGGGGTACGTCGCTCACAGCTCCAATTTATCCGTCGTGGTTCGGTCTCAATGGCGGAGGTGGCTGACAGATGAGGTGCAGGCGCTCGCCGCTGCGGGGGTGGTTGAGGTCCAGGCGGTGGGCGTGCAGCAGGTAGCCGGGGTCGCCGGGCAGGGCCTGGCAGCCGGGCAGGGGGGTGCCGCCGGGGCCGTAGAGGGGATCGCCCTGGAGCGGGTGGCCCGCGAAGGCCAGGTGGATGCGGATCTGGTGGGGGCGGCCCGTGAGGATCTCCACGTCCAGGAGGGTGCAGTCGCCGCGCCGCTCCAGAACGCTCACGCGGCTGAGTGAAGGCCGCCCCTGGGGCGTGGCCGCGTGCAGTTGTCCCAGGGGCCCGTAGGGCACTTCGCCAATGGGCGATTCGATCTCGAAGTGATCCTGCTCCGGCTCCCCCTGGCAGAGGGCGCGGTAGACCTTGCGGGTGCCGGGTTCGCGAAAGGCCGCCTGAAGCGTGGAGCGGGATTTGGGACCCCGGGCGAAGACCATGAGGCCCGAGGTGCCCCGGCCCAGGCGATGCATGGGGCTGGCCTCAGGATGACGGCGCCGCACCAGGGCCAGAAGGGTGTGCTCCAGGAACTCGCCTCCCGCAGGCAGGGTGGGCAGGCCGCTGGGTTTGGCGACGGCCACCAGATCCGCATCTTCAAATAGGATCGCTGTGGCCAGGGGCACCTCGGGCTCGACCCAGGGTGGCCGGGCCCAGACGAGCCATTGGCCCGCCCGCAGGGTTTCGTGGCCGGTGGCGACCCGCTCATCCAGGAAGACCTGGCCCAGACTGATGCGCTCGGCCCACTGCTCGGCGGAGCAGCGGTCAAAGCGCAGGGCCAGGTGGGCGCAGAGGTTCCGCCCGGTCCCGGCGGCGCCGATCTGCTCCCGATGTCGGTATCCGCCGTTGGGCTCGTGCATGCTCTGTTCCAGGGCCGACCGCGCTTCGGACGGACCTGGATTATCGCAGCTTGAAGCGCTGCACGGTCTCCTTCAGCTCCTCGGCCACCCGGGACAGGTCCTCGGAGGTGCGGGCCACTTCGGTCACGGTGGAGGCCAACTGATGGGTGGCGGCGGCATTCTGGTCCAGGCGCGCCGCGGTGTGGTTCATCATGCTGCTCACATCCTGGCTGGTGCGGGCCTGGCCCTGGCTGAGGCTGCCGATCTCATGGATGCTGCTCGACACCATGGAGATGCGGTCCCGGATCGCCTCCAGGTGGTGGAGGGTCACGTCCACGCTGGTGGCGCCCTCGTTCACGGCGTCCTGCATGTCATGGATGGTGGTCTCGATCTCCTTGGCGCTCTGCCCGCTGCGTTCGGCCAGGATGCGCACTTCCTCGGCCACCACCGCGAAGCCCTTGCCCTGGGCACCGGCCTTGGCGGCCTCGATGGCGGCATTGAGGCTCAGGAGATTGGTCTGGCGGGCCAGGCCCTGGATCACCTTCACGGCCTGTACGATGCGGGAGGTGGCCTGCTGAATGGCCAGCATGCCCTGGGCTGTGCCGCGGCCAGTCTCGGCGCCGCGGTCGGTGTCTTGCACGGCCTCGTCCGTGCGGGTGCTGGTCTGGACTGTGTGGGTGGCCATGGACTCCACGTTGAGGTCCAGCTGATGGAGGGCTTCGAGCACATCGCGACCCGCCTGGCGCAGCTCCTCGCCCACCTTGGCGGTCTCCTGCACCGTGCTGTTCATCTGCACGGAGCTGGCGGCCAGCTCTGTGCTGCCCGAGGCCACCTGTTCTGAAGCACGGCCCATGCTGGTCAGGGCCTGGTTGAGATCGGCCACCATGCCGTTGAAGGTGCGGGCCAACTGGCTGATCTCGTCCTGACTTTCCACCGGCGCTTCCACCGTCATGTCGCCCTTGGCCACACGGCCGATGGCCGTGGAGAGGTGGTTAAGGGGCTCAAGGATGGAGCGACGGACGCGGCGGAAGATGATGCCACTGATGGTGAGGAGCAGGGCGATGCCCGCGAGTACGGTGAAGATCTGAATGTTCCGCTGCAGGCGGATCTGCTCGGCCAAGGACACGGAGACGCCGAAGGCGGCCACCAGTTCGCCGGCCTTGCGGTCCTTGAAGGCATCCACGCCAAAGGAACCGTGGCACTGGATGCACGAGTCCTTGAGGCGGCCGGGGCTGAGCACGTAGATGCGGGGCTCCCCGGCTGCATCCGTGTAGCGGCCCACAGCCTGATCCTGGGAAGGATTGCTGGCGAACTGGCTCATGCTGGTGCGTTCGAAATCGCCAGCAGCTGCATCGGTGGCCTTGCTGCCTGGGATCACGCGATGGAAAGTCATGCCCCGCTTCTTACAGTACTCCTCGGCATCCGCATGGAACATGGAGTTGGAGGCCATGGCGAGGGAGGTGAGGTTTTCCTCGAAGGACTTCTCGGCCCGGTTCGTCTGGTAGGAAGTCAGCAGCCAGCTGGCCACGCCCAGGATGGCGGCCAAGGACAGGACCACCGGCAGGAGGAATTTCAGCGCCAAACCATTGCGATTCATCAGGGCCTCTTTTCGCAGGGCGGGTGGGACGCCATGCCGCTTTTTCGGCCCTTCGTATGCTCGGGTTGAATCGGGTACCTTTAATCCTTAATTTTTCTTATTGTTCAGGCGGTCTATCAGCTTCTTGTCGACGTAAGCCGTGATTTCGCTTAGTTTGGCGCTCGCCTTGGCCAGCAGGTCCGCGCACTGGGTCTGCATGTCTGCCACGTAGGCTGAATCCGTGATGTCCTTGAGGTTGATGACCACGTTCCAGATGCCGCCACGCACGCCCGCATAGGCCATTTGCGCCCCCACGGCCGCGTCGGTGATGGAGGCCACCTTGCCCAGCTGGGCCGCCTCACCAGCCAGCTCCAGGGCGGCCAGACTGGCCTTGGCCGTGTCCAGGGGCACGTCGATGGCCACCTTCAGGCCCGCCTGCATGGCCGCCTGGCGGGCGGCTTTCTGGTCGGGGCTGCTGTCCGGCAGGCGCCGGGCGTCCATGAAGGCGTTGAAGGCGTTGGTGTCCGCGTCCACGGCCACCATGAGGCGGTCCTTGAGCAGCTGGGCCCGTTCAGCCAGGGCGATGAGCTTCGTGTCCTTGTCGGCATCGGCTCCGCCCTGGGCCAGGTTGGCCACCATGCTGGCCAGGGCCGCGCCGAGACTGCCCGCCAGGGCCGCGATGGAACCGCCGCCGGGGGCCGGGGTGTCCCGGCTGACTTCATCTGTGAAGGCGTGGACGGGCAGGGCGACCAGGGCCTTGGGGTCATGGGTGGGCAGGCCAAGGACTTTCTTGTCGATGTCGAAGGTGGTCACGTCGCCCAGGCCCATGGAGAACACGGCGCTCTGGAGGATGTCGGTCGTGGGGATCCCCGTGGATTTGCCCATGGCCCGCAGGTAGTGCTTGCCCGAGGCCAGCAGGCACTGGTAAGGGACCAGCCCCACGACCTCACTGCCGGTCACCACCAGGCCGCGCTCCGCGGCCAGGCCCCGGGCCGCCTCGAGGACGGTGTGGGGGGCGGTCTGCTTGTAGTCCGTGAGGTTGATGCTGATCTGGGCCCGACGGTAGGTGTCCACGTACCAGCCGATGGCTTTGCAGTGGCTGAAGAGGCCCCGGCGGCGGACCTTTTCGCCCACGGCCTTGGCGGGGTCCACGTCATTGAGGCGCATAAGGGCAGGCAGGTCGTAGCCGTGGGCCTGAGCGCAGTGGTCCACGGTCTCCTGGAAGCTGCCGCCGGTGAAGTCGCAGTTGCCGCAGGGGAAGGAGCCCTCGACGTAGAAGATCAGCTCCCCGGCCTGGTAGTAGGGCTTCACGCGGCCCCGCCTGGCCACGCGGCCCTTCTCCCGCAGCTCGAAGGCGATGTCCGTAGCGTGGGCCTTGTCCGAGGAGTTCAGCGTGACGTTGTAGGCCACCAGGAATTCCCGGGCGCCGATGATGGTGGCGCCGGCCCCGGCGTTGTAGCGGGCCGGGAAGTCCGGCAGCCACAGGGGGTCCTGGAGCTTCCGTTCCAGCCCCTCATACTCACCCCGACGGACGTCAGCGAGGTTGCGGCGCTCAGGCCGGGCGGCAGCGGCTTCGTAGAGATATACCGGAATGGCCAGCTCCCGGGCCACGCGGTCCCCCAGGCGGCGGGCCAGCTCTGCGCAGTCCGCCATACTCACGCCTTCCACGGGCACGAAGGGCACCACGTCCGTGGCCCCCATGCGCGGATGGGCGCCGTGCTGCTGGCGCATGTCGATGACCTTGGCGGCTTCCGCGATGCAGGCAAAGGCCCCGGCCAGCACAGCCTCGGGCTCGCCCACGAAGGTGATCACCGTGCGGTTCGTGTCCGCCCCCGGATCCACATCCAGGACTTCGACTCCGGACACGGCGGCGATGGCGTCCCGCACCTGCTTGATCTTCGCGGCATCCCGGCCTTCCGAGATGTTCGGCACACATTCCACCAGCTTCCGCGACATAGACCCTCCGTACTGTTCAACTCTAACATTGGTGCGGCCCCGCTCACGAAAGCCGGGCTAAAAGCGGCCCGCCTTTCGTGAGTGAATGACAAATCGTTAAAGGTGAAAGGCTCTTCTCGCTTTTGTCTTTTCTAACTCGGAACGCGCAGCGTTCCGAGCCTTCCCGGCGTCTGGTCAAGGCTCACTGACTCAACTCATTTTTCACGCCACTGACCACATGCCCGGTAGGCCCCACGCGGGCGGCGGTGTCGCAGGTGCCGGTCTGGTCGTCGAAGAAGAAGTCGGGCTCGAACTCGCGCAGGAAGTCGGCCTTCTCCAGGCCCCCCAGGAACATGGCCTCGTCCACCTGGATGTTCCAGGCCATGAGCGTGCGGATGGCGCGCTCGTGGGCAGGGGCGCTGCGGGCCGTGACCAGGGCCGTGCGGATGCGCATGGGGGCCGAGGCGGGCAGGGCCTGCAGGGGTTTCAGGGCCTCCAGCAGAGGCATGAAGGGGCCCGGGGGCAGGGGCAGGTTGGCCTTCTCGATCTCGTGGGCCTGGAAGGCCGCCAGGCCGCCGGTGGCATAGACCCGCTCCGCCTCGTCACTGAAGAGCACGGCGTCACCGTCGAAGGCGATGCGGATCTCCTCCGGGTGGCGGTCCGCCGCCTGGGCGCTATCCGGGTAGACCCGCGCCGCCGCGAAGCCCGCCAGCAGCGCCGCGCGGACATCCTCCTCCTTGGCGGAGAGGAAGAGATTGGCCCCGAGCGGATTGAGGTAGGGATAGGGATTGCGGCCCCGGGTGAAGACGGCGCGTTCCAACTTCAGGTCGGCCTCCTGGGCGCTGCGGAAGACCCGCAGTCCGCTCACGGGGTCGTTGCGCGACAGGATCACCACCGCCACCCGGCTCTGGCCCTCGGTGTTGAAGGCCAGCAGCTTCTTCACCAGCGGAAAGGCCACCCCCGGCCGCGCCGGTTGGTCCAGCCGCGTGAGCTGCAGCTCCATGTAGGCCCGGTCATCAGATTCCTCAAAGACCCGGTTCTCCTCCTCGAAGTCGAAGAGGGCCCGGGAGGAAATAGCCACGACCAACTTGCCGGAGAGGGATTGGGACATGTGAACAGGGTAGACCGATTGGGAATGCTTTTCCTACCTGTCGGCGCGCAGCGCCGACAGCCCCAGTACACTGAAGGAATGCCCCGCCACTATATCGACGCCAACGCCTCCACGCCTCCCCACCTGGACGCCGTAGAAGCCGTCCAGCGGGCCATGGTGCAGGACTGGGCGAATCCCACCAGCACGCACCGGGAGGGGCAGCGGGCGCGGCATCGGGTCGAGGAGGCGCGGCGGGAGCTCGCGCTGAGTCTGGGGGTGGCGCCTGGAGAGCTGGTCTTCTGCTCGTCGGCCACGGAGGCCCTGCACCTGCTCATCCGGGGTCTGCAGCCGGCCCTGGGGGACCGGCCCGCGGCGGTGTTTCCGGGAGAGCACAGTGCCTGTCTGAATCCGCTGCGGGACTGGGCGCGGGTGAGCTGGCTGCCGGAGCTGCCGGCCGAGGCCGCCACGGTGGTACAGATGGCGGCGAACAACGAGACAGGCATCCGTTACGCCATGCCCGCGGTACTGGACGCCGTGCGCATCAAGGACTGTTGCCAGGCCTGGGGCAAGGTGCCCGTGGATCTCTCGGACTGCGACGCGGCCGTTTTCAGTGGCCACAAGATGGGCGGGCCGCGGGGCGCGGGACTGTTGTGGTTGCGGACGGGCCTGCCCTGGGAGAGCCCCATGGAGGGCCCCCAGGAGCGGCGGCGTCGGGGCGGCACGGAGGATCTGCCGGCCATCCTTGGCCTAGCCGCGGCAGCGCGTCACTTGACGGAGCGTCAAGCGCAGAACGCCGCCTTGGCCCCCCTGCGGGACGCCTTCGAAGCCGAACTCCTGAGCTGGAATCGGGACATTGAAGCCATCGGCGGAGACCAGTCCCGCCTGCCCAACACCAGCTGCCTGCTGTTCCGCGGCCGGAATGGGGAAGGGCTCCAGGTGGGCCTGGACCTGGCGGGCTTTGCGGTGAGCACCGGCAGCGCTTGCCACAGCGGCTCCGTGAAGCCCAGCCACGCCATCACGACCCTGGGCTACAGCCTGGAGGAGGCGCGCTCGGTGCTGCGCTTCTCCTGGCTCCCGGACGCCCAACCCCGCGAAGTGGAGGCCCTGGCGGCGGCGTTGAAGCGGTTGATCTGAGCCCTGAAGGGGTCTCCCGGAATGAATTAGAAATCGTCAAAACGCCTGACCATCTGGGGCCTGGGCCCAGTGAATATTCAGCCAGGCGGCCACGGTGGGTGCGAAGTCCCAGAGGGGTTTGGGGCCCAGCGGACCCTTGCCCGCGCCCAGGACGATGAGCCAGGTGTGCATGATCTGGGTCTCGGAGCTGTAGGCATGGGCGCCGCTGCGCCCGTGGCGCTCGCCCTCCTCCTCGCGGCTGGAGCGGGCCCGGGACAGCCAGACGCCTTCTGGAGCCAGCACCACCAAGTCGCCCACCCGGGGGCTGCCCGCCAGGTGGTAGCGAGGCGGCACCTCGGCGCGGGTCCAGGCCTTGAGCCCAGCCTTACGCAGGCGGGCCAGGGCCTTCGGACCATCCTTGGGTTCCTTCAGGTAGATGTAGGCACTGCCACCATGGGTGATCGCTTCATTGGGAATGCCGTCCAGCACCGAGGGCAAGTGGATGCGCCGCTTCATGACGGCCATGCCGTGATCCGCGGCGATGAGCACGTGCAGGCCCGGGTGCTCCGCCTGCATGCGCCGCAGCCAGGGGGCCAGCTGCTCGTCCATGGCCTTCAGCTTTTTGAGAACCTCGGGGCTGCGCGGGCCCTGGAGGTGGCCCTCCTCGTCCGTGCCCGAGAGGTAGGCCATGACCAGGCCGGCGCCATCCTTGAGGGCGGCTTCACTGAAGGCAAGGGCTTCGGCGTCGGGGCGACCCAGGCGGAAGACCTCCATGCGCCAGGGGCTCACGCCCTCCCAGGGGCCCGTGGCACCTACCCACTGGAAGACGGCGGTGCGCACGCCGCTGCGGGTGGCGGCCACCCAGAGGGGTTCCCGCTGGAGGTGCTCCACGTAGGAGGCGTTGCCGACATAGGTCTTGGTGGTCGGGTCCAGGTAGCCGTTGGCCACGATGCCGTGGTGCTCGGGCCAGCAGCCCGTGGCCATGGTGGCGTGGCCGTTGAAGGTGGTGGCGGGGAAGGGGGGCAGGCCCTCGCCGCGGCGGCCCTCTTCGGAGAGCGCCCAGAGCTTGGGCATAGTGTGAGCCGTGAACTGATTGGCGCCCAGGCCATCGGCGCTGAGCATCAGGACTGGCGCCGCCGCCTGGAGGGCGACCGCGCAGAAGAGGGTGAGGATCGGGAGAAAACGCATGAGTCCAGCCTAACAAAGTCAAAAAGAACGACACCGATAAACACCGAACTGCCCGAGGGCTGTGTCGGACTTCCAGCTCCCGCTACCCTGGAGCCATGACGACTCCTCGCTGGCCCTACCCGCTGCTCCGCCTCAAGCCCGGCAAGGAGGGCATGCTCTCCCGCCGCCATCCGTGGCTCTTCTCCGGGGCTTTGGCCAAGCCCTCTGAAGCCCACCTGGTACGGCTGGCCGACGATTCGGGCATGGTGCTGGGCGTGGGCACCACGCACCCCACGAACCCCCTGGCGGTGCGCATCTTCCGTTTCGAGGACGCCCCGCTGGACGAGGCCTTCTTCCGGGAGCGCTTCGAGTCGGCCTTGGCCCTGCGCAAGGCCCTGGGTCACTGGGAGCCCGAGGGCGGGTGCCGCTGGATCTTCGGTGAGGGCGATGGCCTGCCGGGTCTGGTGGTGGACCGCTACGCCTCGGCTCTAGTGGTGCAGGTGGGCACGGCGGGGCTGGAGTTGCTGCGTGAGACCTGGTGGCCCGTGCTCTTCGAAATCGCCAAGCGGGAGGGCATCACCACCTTCGTGGAGCGCAGCCAATCCGGGCGCCGGGACGAGGGGTTGGATCCCGTGAACCGCCTCCTCAAAGGCAGCCTGGCCGGACCCATCACGCTGAAGGAAGGCGCGGCGAGCCTCACCGTGGACCTGCTGCGGGGCCAGAAGACTGGCTTCTTCCTGGACCAGCGCGAGCACCGCCTGCAGCTGGGGCGGATCTCGAAGAATTGCCGCGTGCTCAATGCCTTCGGCTACACCGGCGGTTTCAGCATCCACGCGGGGCTGGGCGGGGCCTCGGAAGTGGCCACCCTGGACATCAGCGCCGCGGCCCTGGACCAGGCCGACCGCGACTGGGCCGCCAACGGCCTGGACCCGGCGGCCCACCTGCGCCTGGAAGGCGACGCCTTTGAGCTCATGCGGCAACTGGAGCCCCTGGCCTGGGACCGTGTCATCGTGGATCCGCCCGCCTTTGCCAAGCAGCGCAAGGATGTGGACAAGGCCTTCAAGGCCTACAAGGATGTCTTCCGTCTGGGCGCCCGCGCCACGGCCAGGGGCGGCATGCTCTGGTGCTTCTCCTGCAGCCAGCATCTGGACCGCACCCGCTTCCAGGAGGCCGTGTGGACAGCCCTGCTGGAGGCCGGCCGCGAGGCCCGCGTACTGGCCCACCTCGGGCAACCCACGGACCACCCCTACTCACTGAACCACCCCGAGGGCTTCTACCTCAAGGGGCTGTGGCTGAGTCTGGACTGAGCTAGTAGCGCCCCACGGAGATCGGCTGCTCCGACTCGATGCGGCGCAGCCGCTCGGCCCAGGCCTGGAGCCAGGCTACCCGCTGCTCGGTCTCGGCCCGCACGGGTGCGTAGACGATGTGGGGCGCCAGCACAGCGAAGCCCGTGAACTGCAGCATGCCGCGGTGGATGGGGCGCAGGATGGCGTCCAGGTCGCCATTGAAGCCCTCAGCAGTGTAGGCGTCCTCGGGCCCGCCGGTGGTTAGGGACAGCAGGGCGCGCTTTCCCTTGAACATGCCTGTGTCATAGACGCGACCCCCACCGTAGGCACGGCCCATGGCAAAGACCCGATCCACCCAGCCCTTGAGGATGGCCGGGAGGCCGAACCACCAGAGGGGGAATTGCCAGATCACGAGGTCCGCCGCCTCCAGCTTGGCCAGCTCTGCCTCCAGGTCCGGTGCGAAGCCACCCCCTTCCGAAGCGTGCAGTTCCTCGACCTGCAATTTGAGGTAGTCGGGATCCTTTACAGAGCTGAAATTCTTCCGGCTGGAGACGGAGTCGAAGCCCATGCGATAGAGATCACTGGTGCTGACCGAATGCCCCGCTGCCTCCAGCGTTGCGATGGCCGTGTCGAAGAGCGCGCCGTTATAACTCTGGGGCTCGGGGTGGGCGAGGACGATGAGGACGCGCATGGGGGCTCCACTCGAAGGTCTGGCCCCACTCTATACCGCACCGCTGCAGCGCAGCCAGCTTGGGCGTCAGCCCAGCCGCTCCAGGGCCTCATCCATCCCCTGGGCCTGGAGGGCTCCCAGCTTCAGATCCAGCAGGTGGCTCAGCTTCACGTTGCCCATGGCGCCCAGCATGGAGGCTTTGAGCTGGGGGATGCTGGGCTCCAGGGTGGCGATGAGCTCCTTCACCTGCTTGCGGCGGCTCTCCAGGCTGGAGCAGCCGCAGAGAGGGCACCCGCAGGGCACGATGGGGAAGCCTCGCAGCCAGGCGTAGCGCTGCAGGTCCTTCTCCTCGCAGGTGCCCAGAGGGCGAATGACGGTGTTGGCGCCATCGTCACTCACCAGGCGCATGGGCATGGTGCTGAGGCGGCCGCCGAAGAGGAGGTTGATGAGCAGCGTCTCGATGAGGTCGTCCAGGTGGTGGCCCAGCGCGATCTTGGTAAAGCCGTGTGTCTTGGCGAAGGAGTAGAGCACCCCTCGCCGCAACCGCGAGCAGATGATGCAGGGCAGCTCCTCGGGCTTCGTGCGGACCATCTTGTCGATGGGGGCGGGGATCACGTGATGGGGCACGCCCAGGCGCTCGCAGACCTCCGCGATGGGATCGGGGTTGAACTGTGGGAAGCCGGGGTCCACGGTGACCGCCTCGACGCTGAACTTCACCGGGGCCCGGTGGCGCAGTCGCTCCAGCAGGTCCAGCAGGGCCCAGGAATCCTTGCCGCCGCTGACCCCGACGAGGATGCGGTCCTGGTCCTCGATGAGCTTGTAGGTGGCATTGGCATCGCCCAGGCGTCGTGCCAGCTGCTTCTCCAGCTTCGGCAGCCCCAAGAGCTCAGCCTCGGTAGGGGGCAGGGCCAGGCTGGGGAGGGCGCAGGGGTTACTCACAAAAAGCCCCTGACGTCACATCACGCCGCAGGCTTTGCGCTCGCCACGCACCAACTGGCCCTGCACATCCTTGACGTACTCGGGGCAGGTGCAGTCGGGGCACGAATTGCTGGAGGTCTCGGAGCAGAGGTCGGCGAAGGTGACTTTCTCCATGAAGGCGGAAATGTGGTCGGACAGGCGGTTCCAGAGCAGGAGGCTCATGCGCTCGTCGGCCATGAGGGCCTTGCTGGCGGCCTTGGGATCCTCCTTGGCCACGGCGTAAAAGCTGCTGTCCGTAAGGCGTAGCACCTCGCCCACGCTGACTTGGTTGCAGGGCCGGGTAAGGATGTAGCCACCCTTGGGGCCGCGCACGCTGGCCACAACGCCGGCCTTCTTGAGCTTGTTGAAAATCTGCTCCAGGAAAGGCAGGGAGAGCTTTTGGCGCTCGGCGATGACATGCAGGGGCACCGGCTGACCGTGGCTGTGGTGGGCCAGGTCGAACAGGGCCTGCATGCTGTACCTGCCTCGGGCCGAAATCTTCACGAAGGTGCTCCAGGCTTCAGGCTAGTATTCCTGAGCAAACAAGTCAAGTTTATGGCAGAGCTATAATCACCTAGGAGCATCCCCATGAGACCTGTCTTTCTGGCCCTGGGAACCATGGCGCTCTTCGCCCAGCAGGGTGTTGTGGCCCCAGCCATCCCGCCCGAAAGGCCCAAGGGAGGCCTGGTGGACAAGTACGACGAGCTGCCCCTGCTGCTGGGCCCCACCAGCGCCAAGGCCGTTCTGGCTCACCGGGGGGTATTCCGGGACAACCTGGCGGCGGCGCAGCCTTCCACCAAGGTCAAGGCCCGCTGGATGGCCATCCAGCAGCCCTTCACCGTGTTAGTGGTGTTCGGCTCCTGGTGCTCGGACAGCCAGCATCAGCTCCCCAGCCTCCTGGCCTTCGACGCCGCGCCCAATCCCTTCATCGAGCTCCACTACCTGGGTGTCAATCGGGACAAGGTCCTGGATCCCGCGGCCTGGCCCCAGGGGTGCACATCCCAGAAGCCCTCGCGGGTCCCCACAGTCTATGTATTCTCCCTCCAGCCCGGCGGCGCCCAGAAGCTCGTGAGCTACGTGGTGGAGACGCCACCCAGGGCGGGCCAGACCATGGCCGAGGCGGTGCTCGACATCATGGAGGGGCCACTGGCCCGCTGACAGAACTCAGGAAGGACGGCGCGGCTCCGATGAAGGAGACACCATGCGATGGTCCTCTTTCCTCCTGGCACTCTGCCTGCTGACCGGCCTGCGGGCCGACGATACTGTCCGCATTTCGGTACCAGTCTGGTCCACCATGAACCCCCTCCTGCTCTCCCAGGACCAGGACGCGGAGGTCACGGATCTCATCTTCGATCGCCTGGTCGGCCTGGATGCCCAGGGGAACTTCATCCCCGAGATGCTGCAGTCCTGGACCATCCTCAAAGGTGGCCGGGAGGTGGTAATGCAACTGCGGCCCGGTCTCACCTGGCATGACGGCAGCCCCATCGAGGCTGAGGACATTGTCTTTACCTGGACCGCCTTGCGCCTGCCCAGGGTGCGCCAGCTGGCCGATACGGCCGGGGGGGTGGCCACCCTGGATAGCCTGAAGGCCGAGGGGCCCCTCACCGTGCGGATCCGCCTGAGCCAGCCCCGCGGCACCCTGCTCTCCGACCTCTACAACTTCATCCCTGTGCCCCGGCGCCACTACCAGGTGCCCGCCAAGCCCCTGGAATCCCCCATGAACCTTCAGCCCATAGGCTCGGGCCCCTACCGGGTGACCGGAAGCGCCACCCGGACCCAGGTGCACCTGGAACGCTGGGCGGGCTACCGGGGCATCCATCCCGGACAGGCGCCCGCCTTCGAACTCTGGGAGACCAAGCCGGAGCAAGCCAATCTCCTCCAGGCCTTCCAGGAGGGGCGCCTGCACTACTCCGATGCGAAGCCCCTGCTCTACTACCTGGTGCGCAAGGGGGAGCTGGGGGCGGGCCTGGTGACCGGCTTCTCCACCCCCCAGGCCTCCTTCCGGGCCTACTTCCTCAACTGCGATCCCAAGCGGAGCCTGCTGGGCGATCTGACCCTCCGCCAGGTGCTCTTTGAGCTGCTGCCTTGGCAGGCCAACACCCGCGCCCAGCGCTTCTTCCCCACGCGCCTAGCCACCAGCTTCTGGCCCCCCCAGAGCTGGGCCTACAACCCCAAGCAGCGGCCAGTGCCCAGCGTGGCGCGGGCCAAGGAACTGCTGGACGCAGCGGGCTGGAAGCCCGGCCCCGATGGCATCCGCCAGAACTCCCAAGGCCGCCGTCTCAGCCTGGTCGTCTACAATCCCTCCTACAACCCCAGTCGGAACTTTTCTTCCATGCTTGCTGAGCAGGCAGCCAAGGTCGGCATCCAGATTGAAATTCGCACCCTGGAGTTCTCGGAGGTCATCGATCGAGCCTCCAAACACGAGGGCGATATCTGGTCCTTTTCCTGGACCACGTCCCTGGACCCGGATGTGGACAGTCCGCTATTCACCCGGGAGGGCCTCGTCACCCACGCGAACTACAGCAGCTACTTGAATCCCGAAGTGGACCGGCTCTTCGACGAGGGGCGCCACACCCTGAACCAGGAGGCCCGGCGCCGCATCTACCTGCAGATCTCCGAGGTGATCTACCGGGACAAGCCCGTCATCCCCATCGACTATTACCAGAACCAGGTGCTGGTGCACCGCCGTCTGCAGGGCGTGACCTTCAGCCAGCAGGGCCTGTGCTGGGGCTTCTGGCCCGGTCGGCGGGGGTGGAGGCTGGGGAACTGAACGGTTCGGCTAGAGCCGATCGAACCGCAACACCTCGACTTTGGCCTTGCCCTTGGAAGCCTCGTCCCGATCCTGGTCGCGATCCCGATCGCGGCTCCGGTCACGATCCCGGTCATGGCGGGGCTCGCGGTCAGGGCGCGCTTCGCGGGGTGGCCTGGACTCGTGGCGGCGGGGCTCGGGGGCGGCCTCCTGGCGGGGGGCAGGGCGGGGCGCGGGAGCTGCGGCAGCGAGGCGCTCACGACCAGCCCAGACGGCGCCCACCTGCTTGATGCGATCCACGAGGCGGGCGGGTTCCAATACCTGGATGCCGTCGCCGAATTGCATGGCCCAGCGCGCAATGGCCCGGAGGTCCGTGGCGGTGAAGGTGGCGAGAGCCTGGCCGTCTCCCTGGTCCTCCAGCTTGAACTGGGGGAAGGCGGGGGGGGCCTGCTTCACGGCGAAGACCCACTGCTTGGCCAGGGTGGCCTTCACGGCAATGGCGTCTCCGCCCAGCCAGCCGCCGATCTGGTTGGCGGGGGTGCCTTCGGGGTAGGGTCCTTGGGCGGCGCGGCCCACGCCCTCCACGTCGTTCACTTCCGCCAGCAGGTCCACCCGGTGGTGTCGCTCGGCGTTGTAGCGGCGATCCCAGCCCCAGACGAACCAGGCCTGGGTAAGGGTCTCAAAGGTGAGCTGGCGGGGCTCGAAGGTGCGGGGGGCATTGGCGTCGGTGTCAGCGAAGATGAATTCCACGGCCCGGCCCTCAACCATGGCGGCGTGGATGGCGGCCACCAGGGGCGAGAGGGTCACGGGAGGCACGGGCTTGTTGGGGACGCGGACCACCTGGGGTTCCGGGGTGGGCGCAGCCACAGCGATGGGAGCGGCCGCCACGACGGGCGCGACCTCGACCAAGGGCAGAGCCTCGAGTGCCGGGGCGGCCTTGGCCTTGGCGCCCTTGGCTGCGGGCTTGGACTTGGCTTCGGCGGGTTCAGCCTTTTTGGCGGCCGCCTTCTTGGCGGGTGCGGTCTTGACCTTCGGGGCGAGTTTCTCCTCCTCCACGGTGGTGGTGGCAGGCTTCTTCCGGGGGGTCTTGGTCAGGGCCATGGTTGTAATGCTCCTGGCCCATCATCGCTCATTCCTCCGCAGACGGTCCACCTCACAATTCGATGGCATGACCCGGGCCGGCCCAGGCCATGCTGAAGCCATGGCCCATCGTGACCTCCGCTTCGCCGCCGTCATGGGGCTCTACACCTTCCTTTCCGCCGCCACCTTCCTCCTGGGAAAGGCCGCCACGGATGCGCTGCCCATCCTCGTCCTGGGCCTCTTCCGTTTCCTCATCGCTGGATCGGCCTTCCTGCTGCTCGCGTGGGTCCGCGGCCTGGACCTCTGGTCGGTGGCGCGGACCGATTGGCGCGCCTACGCCTGGGCGGGCTTCCTGGGGGTGGTGGTGAATCAGCTCGCCTTCCTGGGCGGCCTCTCCTTCACGCTGCCCTCCCACGCGGCCCTGCTCTACGCCCTCACTCCCACGGTGGTGCTGCTCCTGGCCTGGGCCCGGGGTCAGGAGCGGCCTGGCCCCCGCAAGCTGGGCGGCCTGGTCCTGGCCTTTTCTGGTGTCCTGGTGCTGCTCTCGGGCAAGGTGGGTGCTGGAACCCTGCCGCCCCGCTGGATCCTCGGGGATCTGCTCGTGCTGGTGGCCGTCATCGCCTGGGCGGGCTACACCGTGGTGAGTCGCCCCCTGGTGCAGCGCCACGGGGCCCAGCGGGCCACGACTCTGAGCATCCTGTTCGGGCTGGCCCTCTTCGCGCCCTTCGGTCTGATGGGCTTGCCCAGGCTGGTCCCGGCGGCTGTTCCACCCATGGCCTGGGCGGGCCTGGTGTACCTGGGCCTCGGGACCAGCGTGGTGGCCTACCTGCTCTGGTGCCACGCCCTCTCCATGAAGGAGGCCAGTCGCGTGGCCATTTCCACCAACGCACAGCCCGTGGCCACGGCGCTGCTGGCCTGGCTCTTCTATGGCACGGCCATCACGCCAGCCTTCGCGGTGGGCACGGTGCTGGTGCTGGGCGGGGTGCTGCTCACGCAGTGGTGAGCCCTCCAGGGGATGAGCGCGGGTGCAGTTGATCGTAGAGGGCCCTCAGGCGAGCTTGGTGGACGTGGGTGTAGATCTGGGTGGTGCTGATGTCCGCGTGGCCCAGCATGGCCTGCACGGCCCGCAGATCGGCACCGTGGTCCAGGAGGTGGGTGGCGAAGGCGTGGCGCAGGACGTGGGGGCTCACGGCCTCGGCCCGCAGACCGGCCGTGCGGGCATAGACCTTCAAGAGCCGCCAGAGGTGCTGGCGGCTGAGGCCCTCGCCGCGCTGGCCCACGAAGAGCTGGCCAGCCCGGGGTTTGAACCCTGGTCGGAGGAGCAGCCAGGCGCGGATCCAACCTTCGGCGCTGGTGCCGAAGGGGATGAGGCGATCCTTCCGCCCCTTGCCCGTGACCTTGAGGAAGCCCTCGTCCAGGAATACCGAGAGCGCCGGGAGTTCCGCCAGTTCGGTGACGCGGAGGCCCGAGGCGTAGAGCAGTTCCAGCCACGCCCGGTCCCGCACTCCGAGGGGCGTGTTCGTATCTGGAGCCGCGAGGAGCGCCTCTACTTGGCTTTCGCCCAGGGTGCGGGGCAGGATGCGGGGCGGGCGGGGCGGCTTCACCACCGCCTCTGGACCTGCGCCGCTGCCACCTTCCATGCGCAGGAAGCCCAGGAAGGCCCGCAGGGCTGAACTCATGCGCGCCAGACTGCGCGGGGCCTTGCCCTGGTCGTGCTGGGTCACCAGGAAGCCGGAGAGGTGGTCCCGGGTCAGGGCGTCCGCAGGCAGATCCTGGGCGCAGGCCCAGGCGGCCAGGTGGGCCAGGTCCGAGAGATAGCCCGAGGTGGTGTTGCTTGAGAGACCCCGCTCCACGGTCAGGTGGGTGCGGAACTCCCGCAGGCTCGCTGCCCAGCCCAGGGGCCAGCCGAATTCAGGTTCCTCGAGGGTTCGGGGACGGGGCATGGGATCATTCTAGGTGGCTCAGAGCCTTTATTCTCGTGGAGTTGGACCACGACCTTTACCCAGGGTTTGGAAAATCAGCCCAGGGTGTGTTAGGGTTTCCAGGTTCGTTTGGAGGAGCCTCCCATGGCAGATGTTCGTAAGAAGGTCATTGCAATCATTGCTGAGCAGCTGGCCAAGCCCGAAGATTCCATTTCCGAATCCAGCCACTTCGTGGACGATCTCGGCGCCGACAGTCTCGACACCGTCGAGATCATCATGGCGATCGAGGAGGCCTTCAGCCTCGAGATCCCCGAGAGTGAGCAGGAGAAGATCCGCACCGTGGGCGATGCCATCGCCTACATCGAGAAGCACGCGAAGGCTTGATCCTTCTCGATCGTGACGTGCCGCAGCGCCCCTCTTGGCCCTGCGGCACGTTTGTTTTTTCGATTCGTCTGGAGGCTGCACCATGATCAGGACTGTTGAACGCCGTCGCGTTGTCATCACCGGCATGGGAACTGTGAATCCCTGCGGGCTCACCGTGCCTGAGACCTGGGCCAACCTCCTGGCAGGCAAGAGCGGCATCAGCACCATCGACCGCTTCGATGTCACGGATTTCACCTGCAAGATTGCCGGCCAGGTGAAGGGCTTCAATCCCGATCTGTTCATCGAGAAGAAAGAGCAGAAGAAGATGGACATCTTCATCCACTACGCCCTGGGCGCGGCCCACGAGGCCTGGGTGGATGCGGGCTTCGATCAGATCCAGCTCACCAAGGCCGAGCGCGAGGTTTTCGGCACCTACATTGGCAGCGGCATCGGCGGTCTCAGCACCATCTGGGACGAAGCCAACGGCTACCGCGGGCCCCGGCGCACCAGCCCCTTCTTCATCCCCAGCCTCATCGTGAACCTGGCCAGCGGTCAAGCCAGCATCAAGTACGGCCTGCAGGGCCCCAACAGCGCCGTGGCCACGGCCTGCGCCACGGGTGCCCACGCCATCGGCGACGCGGCCCGCCTCATCGCCTTCGGCTACGCGGACCGCATGATGGCCGGCGGCAGCGACTCCGTGGTGAACCAGTTGGGCGTGGGCGGCTTCGCGGCCATGCGCGCCCTCAGCACCCGCAACGACGAACCCGAGCGGGCCTCCCGGCCCTTCGACGTCGACCGCGATGGCTTCGTCATGGCCGAGGGCGCGGGCATCGTCATCCTCGAGGAATACGAACTGGCCAAGGCCCGGGGCGCGAAGATCTACGCCGAGGTGGCCGGCTACGGCATGAGCGGCGACGCCAACCACATCACCACCCCCGCCCCCGAGGGTGAGGGCGGCCAGCGCGTCATGCGCGCGGCCATCAAGGACGCGGACATCGCGCCCGAGGAGATCGGCTACGTCAACATGCACGGCACCAGCACCCCCGTGGGCGACAAGCTGGAGTGCCTGGCCATCCAGAAGGTCTTCGGCGAGCACTCGAAGCAGATCAAGGTGAGCAGCTCCAAGTCCATGCACGGGCACCTCCTGGGTGCCGCTGGCGGCCTCGAGACCATCGTGGCGGCCCTGGCCGTGCAGACAGGGAAGATCCCCCCCACCATCAATGTGGACAACCAGGATCCCGAGTGCGCCCTGGACGTCACCGCCAACGTGGCCGGCACCTTCGACGCCGAGTACGCCATGAACAATGGCTTTGGCTTCGGCGGGACCAACGGTTGCCTGATCCTGCGCAAGGTATAGAAACTGTAAGATTTTTTAGCCGGTAGGGCGAGGCAGACTGGATCCCTCTCGGGAGCCCTGCCGTGCCCAACTCGCTGCTCCGTCCCTGGCTCATCCTGCTTTCGCTCCCGCTGCTGGCCGCCGGTCTGCCTGACCAGATCAAGCTACGGGAATGGGAAGCCAACTCCGGTGACCAGACCCCCCCCGCACTCCGCCCCAGGATCCCGCGAAGGACTTCGGCCTCCTGGAAGGGGTGCGGGAGCCCGTGGTGGACATGCGCTTCGAGGACACAAGTCTGCGGGCCCGGGTCAGCTGGCGCCGCTGAGTACGGCGTGAAACCTCCTGGACGGGAGGCTTGCGAAGGAAAAGCGAAATAGCCCCTTCCGGTCCTGCAGTCCTCGTGGTTCCCTGGTCTTTCCATGGCCAAGCCGATCCCCTTCAAGCTCGTCGCGCCCTATTCCCCCGCCGGGGACCAGCCGGAGGCCATCGCCCAGCTGGTGGAGGGCCTGGAGCGAGGGGAGGCCTGCCAGACCCTGCTGGGCGTGACGGGTTCGGGAAAGACCTTCACCATGGCCAGCACCATCGCCCGTTCCGGGCGACCGGCCCTGATCTTCGCGCCCAACAAGACCTTGGCGGCCCAGCTCTTCAGCGAGTTCAAACAGTTCTTCCCGGAAAACGCCGTCGAGTACTTCGTTAGCTACTACGACTACTACCAGCCCGAGGCCTATGTGCCCGAGCGGGATCTCTTCATCGACAAGGACGCCAAGGTCAACGAGGAGCTGGAGAAGCTGCGGCTCAGCGCCACCCGCTGCCTGCTGGAGCGCCGGGACACCATCGTCATCGCCTCCGTGAGCTGCATCTACGGTCTGGGCGATCCCTCGTCCTATCTGAATCTCTCGGTGCTGCTCAAGGTGGGGCAGACCATCGACCGCGCGCTGCTGCTCCGCAACCTGGTGGCCATCCAGTACCAGCGCAACCACCTGAGCTTCGAGCCGGGCATCTTCCGGGTGCGGGGCGACGTGGTGGAGGTCTACCCGGCCTACGAAGACGTGGCCTATCGCATCGAGCTCTGGGGCGACGAAGTGGAGCGCCTCTCGAAGATCGATCCCCTGCGGGGCATCGTGGTGGAGAAGCTGGAGGAGCTGACGATCTGGCCCAAGACCCACTACGTGACACCGGAGGACAAGCTCAAGGCCGCCATCCATGACATCAAGGCGGAGCTGGAAGCCCGGGAGAATGAGTTCCGCGAGCAAGGCAAGATCGTGGAGTTGCAGCGCCTTCACCAGCGCGTCATCTACGACGTGGAGATGATGAAGGAGATGGGCCACTGCAGCGGCATCGAGAACTACAGCCGTTTCCTGGACGGGCGTCAGCCGGGGCAGCCCCCCCACACGCTGCTGGACTACTTCCCCGAGGACTTCATCGTCTTCATGGACGAGAGCCACGTGGCCACGGGCCAGCTCCACGGGATGTACAACGGCGATCGATCCAGAAAGACGACGTTGGTGGACTACGGCTTCCGCCTGCCTTCGGCCCTGGATAATCGCCCTCTTAAATTCGAAGAATTTGAGAGCCGGGTCAAACAGGTGGTCTATGTTTCGGCGACCCCCGGCGACTACGAGCTGAAGCAGTGTGGAGGCTCCTTCGTGGAGCAGGTGGTGCGGCCCACGGGCCTGGTGGATCCCCAGGTGGAGGTGCGCCCCGTGGGCACCCAGGTGGATGACCTGCTGGAGGAGATCCGCAAGACCGTGGCCAGGGACGAGCGGGTGCTGGTGACGGTGCTCACCAAGAAGCTGGCGGAGCAGCTCACGGCCTACTACCAGGAACTGGGGGTCAAGGCCGAGTATCTGCACAGCGAGATCGACACACTGGAACGGGTGGAACTGCTGAAGAACCTGCGCCGGGGCGTCTTCGACGTGCTGGTGGGCATCAACCTCCTCCGCGAGGGCCTGGACCTGCCGGAGGTGAGCCTGGTGGCCATCCTGGACGCGGACAAGGAGGGTTTCCTCCGCAACAACCGCAGCCTCATCCAGACCATCGGCCGCGCCGCCCGCCACATCCATGGCCGGGCCATCCTGTATGCCGACGTCATGACCGGCTCCATGAAACAGGCCATCGGCGAGACCGAGCGTCGCCGCAACAAGCAGCTGGCCCACAACCTCGAGCACGGCATCACGCCCGAGACCGTGAAGCGGAACCTGGATGACGTCATGGGCGAGGCCCTGGCTCGGGAGTTCATCAATGTCACCAAAGAGGAGCGTGCGGCGGAGGAGCCCCTGCTCTATCTGGAGGACAAGGCCTTCGAACGGGAGGTGGCCAAGCTCGAGAAGCACATGAAGGAACTGGCCGCGGCGACGAAGTTTGAGGAAGCGGCGGAATTACGCGACCGCATTCAGCGTGCCCGGCGGGAGCGCCTGCTGGACGTTTCGGGTGTACCAGCCACGGGGCCGATCGCATAGACTGGGTGGATCAACCCCCCAGGAGTCATGATGCTCGTTCCCAAGGCCCTGCTCGCGCTGTGCATCACGGCCTCCGCCCTAGCGGGCACGCCAGTGGGGCGTTGGAAAACCTATGACGACAAAACTGGCGCCGTCCACGGCCTGGTGGAGATCACGGAGGAGCAGGGGGTGCTCAAGGGCCGCATCCTGAAGTCCTACGATCCCCTCAAGCCCAATCCGGCCTGCGACCTCTGCGAGGGCGAGAACCGCGGCAAGCCCGTGCTGGGCATGGTGTTCCTCTGGGGCCTCACGCAGCAGGGTGAAGAGTTCAAGGGGGGCTTCATCCTCGATCCGGACAACGGCAAGGTCTACAAGGCCAAGCTGCGCCTGGAAGAGGGCGGTCGCAGGCTGCTGGTGCGTGGTTTCATCGGCATCTCGCTGCTCGGTCGCACGCAGACCTGGGTGCGAGAGGAGTAGGCTTCGCGGCAGACAGGCCTATCTGGCGTACTGGGCGATGACCCGCTCGATGGCGGCGCGGCAGGCGGCGCAGAAGCCCACATCGTTCCGCGTGAACATGAGGCAGTCTTCCTGGCTGCGGAAGTAGCCCTTGGCCTCATAGTTGGCGCCCTCGAATGCGCCCACCTTCCGGGAGTGGGTGTCCGTGCCCAGCATTCGTGTTTCGACGACCTTCTCCTTGGCGAAGAGGGCGTCCATCTCCGCTTCGGGCCTGCGGGCGGCCCGGAGGGCCCGGCGCTCCTTCTGGATGCCCAGGTTGTAGGCCTCGAAGGGATCCTTCTGCCAGGGGGTGGGCAGGGGCACACCGGGGCTCAGCAGGGTGTGCCACTTGGGGTGCTTGGGATCCACGGTGACGTTGGGCTCCCAGGGCTCAGGCCGGGTGGCGTCGTTGGTGACAGCCACATCGGAGGTGTAGTACTCGTCGGCCAGGCCCGCGAAGTGGTGACCAAACTCGTGCACGAAGAGATAGCCGATGGTGCTGTTGCCGGCGGCGGCGGTACTGAAGAGGTTGTGGATGCCGCCGCCACCATAGGTCTCGGCGTTCACGAGGATCTCCACGAACTCGTAGGGGGCCTGGGCTGCGATGTCTCGGAAGGCGCGGTTGTCGAAGGTCAGCACGTAGCGTTCGCTGCCGAAGGCGTCGTAGGTGGTGCCCAGGGGGGTCCTCTTGTGGGTGCCCGTGGAGGGCCGGGAGATGCCGCTCTGGGGCGAAGCGGGGCAGAGGGCCCAGACATTGAAGTCGCCGCGGTGCTCCTTGAAGGGGCTCTGAGCGAAGAGCAGTTCCATGACTTGACGGGCCTGGGCCTCGAACTTGCCGCGTTCGGCCATCGTGTAGCCGTCGCCCAGGATGAGCAGGTCAACCTTGTCAGTGGAGTCGCCGCTCACCTGCAGAGCCAGACGGGCGCCGGGTTCCGGGGCCGGAGCCTGCTCGATGAGGGGGTTCTTGGGGTCCAGGTCGAAGCTCCAGACGGTCTTGAAGGCGTTGGTCGAGTCCCGCTTTCTGAGCTGGATCTGCACGGGGGCTTCGGGCTGCGGGAACCGCAGGGACTCCGAGAAGGTCCGGCTGAGGGCCTGGGCCTCGTCCGTGGTCTCCCATTCCCCGAAGATGCTGGCGAAGCCGCGGGAGTAGACCAGCTTGCCCGTGGCCTTGTCCCGCACTTCGAAGGCGTACTTGCCCAGGTTGCTAGTGTCCACGGCCTTGGCCAGGTTCCCAGGCCAGGGCAAGGGCTCCAGGACCACCCGGTCCAGGCCGAAGCGCTCCGTCTTCGCGTCGCCGGTGTGGCCGTAGTCCACCCGCAGGGTGCGGGGCGGGGCGGCCAGGCAGGCCAGGGCGCTCAGGGCGAGTAGCAGGGGACGGAATTGAATACGAAGCATGGGTGCACCTCGGCTTCCACGATAAACTGGTCGACCGGAGATCCGATGCTCAACTCCAAGCAGCGCCAGTTCCTCAAAGCCCAGGCCCATAAACTCAAGCCCGTCATGCACGTGGGGAAAGGGGGCGTCACCCCCGCCCAGGCGGCGGAGCTGGACATCATGACCGACAGCCTGGAATTGCTGAAGGTGAAGATCAACCCCAACAGCTTTGAGGACGAGGACACGGCAGCCAAGGCCCTCTGCGCAGCGGTGCCGGGACTCCAACATGTCTGGACCATCGGCCACACCATGCTCTTCTTCCGCCCCAGCCGTACCCACGATACCCGGTATTCCTTGCCCGGATGATTTAGGTCGAGCCTCGTTCCTCCCGAAGGCATAAGGGTGGAGGAGTGATGCCCTATCTGTCCTGGCTGGAGGGGAACCAGCTCGTACGGCACGCGGTCCAGGGGGCCTGCCTAGTAGGGCGGGATCCTATGTCATGTGCGGTGGCGCAGCCGGGGTTGGCCACGCTCTCCAGGACTCACGCCGCCATTGATCAGGTGGGCTCCATCTGGTGGGTCCGAGATCTGGACTCCCCCAATGGCACCTTTCTGAACGGCCAGCCCCTGCCGCACCCTGAGGGCAGCGCCCTTCAGGATGGTGACGAGCTGGTCCTGGGCGGCTGGACCCTCACCTTTACGGATGGCTTTCCAGGCCTGGACAGCAGCCTCTACGCTGAGCGCGTGGGGGACATCTTTCACGAAGTGCGGCCGGAACCCGCTCAGGCCCTGGTGTTGATCCGGGGCATCGAGCTGCTGCACAAGTCCACAGAGACCCTGCTGCGGCAGACGGATTCCGATGTCATGGTGAAGGGGCTCCTGGAGGAATCCCTGCGCCTACTGGGCGGGGACCGGGGCTTTCTGGTGATGCGCCAAGGCGAGGTCGGCTGGCGCACGGCCCATCGTGTGGGCGACGTCCAGGAAGGGGTGGGGCTTTCCCGCTCCGTACTGGACTATGTCACCCGCGAGCACACCGCCGTGCTTTCCAACCGTCCCTTCATGGACCCCCGCTTCGGCGGCCTGAGCCTGGTGGAGCTGCACCGGGGCTCCCTCCTCTGTGCACCCATGGAGGACGAGGGCGAGATCCAAGGCGTGCTCTACCTGGACCGGGAGTCCGAGGGCCGGCCCTTCACCCGCTTTGATCTGGCCATCTTCCAGGCCTTCGTGCGGCAGGGCTCCATGGCCCTGCGTCTTTCCATGTTGAACCGGCGGGCTCTGGGACAGGCGGAGCAGCAGGGGGAGCTGCTGCGGTTGCGGAATGAACGCGAGCGCGAGATGGACCGCCACGGCCACCTGCTGTCCGCCCTGGCCGTTCCCTTTCGCCGCATCCAGAGCTGGGCGGAGGATCTGGGGGACGGCGAGGCCATCCGCGCCCAACTGGAGCAGCTGGGCTCCCTGCTGGAGGCCGGGGTCCGAGGTGAATCCCCAGGCGAACTGACCCTTTCGGCCCATCCAGTGCACACGCAACTCCTGCAGGAGGATTTCCTCCGTCGCTGGGACTCCCTGCTGCGCCTGAAAAAGAGCCGTATGTGTGTGGACGAGGCCCCCGCTGCCTCCGTGTGGGTGCCCGGTGGGCCCTTCATGGCGGCCCTGGTGGGGCTGGTGGAATTGCTCCTGGTGCAGCTGAAGCCCGAGGCCCGGGTCTTCCTCCGCTGGGACCAGGAGCGGGGCTTCCGCGTCCTGCGGCTCAACCTGCCGCCAGGGCTGAACGCCCCCCAGCCGGATCCCTGGACCCTGCATGTGCTGGAGGACGCAGGCGTCAAGTGGCGCTGGGCGGATCAATCCCTGGACCTCCTGCTGCCAGAGGGGCCGGACACCATGCCCGAGGAACCCGCGCGGCCCCTCCTGGGTCTGGTGAGCGAGGACTTCAATCTCTTCGGCCTTTTCTCCACGGTGGCCGAAGCCGGGGACCTCCTCCTCGAGACCCTGGAATCCGAGCCCCCCACGGCGGCCATGCCCAAGTTCCGGTTCCTGGTCATCGACGCCAAGGGCACGCCGAGTCTGGAGGACTGCATCCGGGCCTATCGCCACCACCCCTCCTTCATCACCACGCCCATCCTGGTAGTGCGCTGCACCGAGGACGACACCTCGCGCATCATCGAGGCCGGGGCTACCGATTGGCTGGCCGACGGCTTCCGTTGGGAGGCGCTCCACCACCGGCTTCAGGTGCTGCGGGGCCACACCGAACTGCAGCAGCGGGCCCTGGCTGCCGAGCGTCTGGAGTCCTTCCGCCAGATGGCCGGTACACTCAAACACGAGATCAACAATCCCCTGGCCATCATCTCCATGCAAGTGGAGATGCTGCAGCGGAAATACCCCGAAGAGGTCAAGCTCGGCAAGATCGCCGAAATGGTGGACCGCATCCGCGCCCTGGTGCAGGTGCTCCAGAAGATGCGCGAGACGCCCACGGAGGATTACGCCGATGGGTCGAGCATTCTGAAGCTGGGCTGAGAGACTCCCGAGGCTAAGCCCGTCCATGCTCTAGCCTCGTTTCTTGAGGCTATTCTGGGGGGTGGAGTTTCCCATGCACCTGCGCGCCCTGCTGCTTACCATCGTCACCGGTCTCACCCTCCTGGCCCAGGCGCCCCTCACGCGGCTGGTGCAGTCCGTGCCTGCGGAAACTGACCTGGCGGACCCGGACCTGCCCTTCGCCAAGGATGTCTGGGTGGCCATGCTGCGCGGTGCCAGGACCAGCGTGGATGCGGGCGAGTTCTACATCAGTCACGAGCGGGGCCGCGCCCTGGAACCCGTGCTGGAGGAGCTGGAGCAGGCCGGGGCCCGGGGTGTGAAGATCCGCTTTCTCCTGTCCTCCCGGATGCTGGAGCAGGATCCGGCCGCCCTGGCACGGCTGAAGGCCATTCCCGGCGTCCAGGTGCGGAGCTTCGATCTGGCCCCGGCCTCCAGGGGCATCCTGCACGCCAAGTATTTCGTGGTGGACGGCCGGGAGGCGGCCCTGGGCAGCCAGAACTTCGACTGGCGTTCTCTGGAGCAGATCCACGAGCTGGGCGTGCAGACCAGTGACCCGCGCATCGTGGGACCCCTGCTGCGCCTCTTCAACCTGGACTGGGTCTTTGCGGTGGAGCACAAGCTGCCCGATTTTCAGACCTCACCTGCCGTCACTGGGCGGCCAGCCGTGGAATTGGTGGCCAGCCCGCCCTTCCTCACGCCCAAGGATATTCGCCCGGGCATCGAGACCCTGGTGGAACTCATCGGTCAGGCCAAGAGCAGCGTGCGGGTGCAGCTCCTCACCTACTCGCCGGTGGCGGGGCAGGATCGTTACTGGCCCCTGCTGGATCAGGCCCTGCGGGCAGCGGCAGTGCGGGGCGTGAAGGTGCGTCTGCTGGTGTCGGACTGGACGCTGGGCACCCGGGCCACGGCCCACCTGAAGTCCTTGGCGCTCCTTCCGAATCTGGAAGTGAAGGTGGCATCCATCCCAGAAGCCAAGGCCGGCCACATCCCCTTCGCCCGTGTCATCCACAGCAAATACCTAGTGGTGGATGGCACCCACCTGGCACTGGGCACCAGCAATTGGGAGGAGAACTACTTCCAGGACTCGCGCAATGTCGAGCTGATCTTCCGCGACTCGCCCCTGGCCGCGCAGGCCACCCGCATCCACGAGCGCCTCTGGACCAGTCCCTACGCCTTCGCGTTGGATCCTTCGAAGGCTTACGAGCGCCGAAAAGTCGATTAGGCGGGCTCGTACACGTTGTAGAGGTTGTCCCGCTCCAGAGCCTCGAAACCGGCCTCCTGGATGAGGCGCACCAGCTCGTTCTGCTGGAGGCCCTGGGGGCTCTTGGCGCCCGCCAGATGGGCGATCTCCTCGGCGATGACCGTGCCGTCCAGGTCGTCGGCGCCATAGCTGAGGCCCGCCTGGGCCAGGCCGGGGGAGATCATCACCCAGTAGGCCTTGATGTGTGGGATGTTGTCGAGCAGCAGCCGGGCCACGGCGATCTCGCGCAGGTCCTGAGTTCCTGTGGTCTCGTGGATGACGTGGGTGGCGCTCAGTTCGTTGTCTTCGTTCTGGTAGGCGAGCGGAATGTAGGCCAGGAAGCCTGTATAGCCCGCAGCCAGGGACTCATCCTGCAGGGCCCGAAGGCGCAGCAGGTGATCCACGCGATGGCGGGCTTCCTCGATGTGCCCGTAGAGCATCGTGCAGTTGGTGGGGAGGCCCTTGCGGTGGCAGATCGCGGCAGTGTCCAACCAGACCTGGGCGTCCTTCTTCCCGATACAGATCTGCTCGCGGAGGGCCTCGTCGAAGATCTCCGCGCCGCCGCCCGGGCAGCTTTCCAGGCCTGCGGCCATGCAGCGGTCGAGGAAGGCTTCCGTGCTCAGGCCGCTGATCCGGGCGTAGTAGTCCATCTCGATCATGGTGAAGACCTTGAGGTGGATGGACGGGAAGCGGGCCTTGATCTTGCCGAAGAGGTCCTCGAAATAGTCGACCTTAAGCTTGGGATTGTGGCCGGAGGTCATGTGCAGTTCGCGCACGCCCAAGTTCTCGGGCTTCTCCAGCTCACGGATGATGTCCTCAGCGGAGAGCGAGTAGGCACGGGGGTCGCCGGGCTTGGCCTGGAAGGCGCAGAACTGGCAGTGGGTATGGCAGACGTTGGTGTAGGAGAGGCGGCGGCTCACCACGTAGTAGGCGGCGCGACCGTGCTTCGAGAGGCGCACATGGTGGGCCAGGGCCCCCACGCCATTCAGGTCCGCGGTCTCGTAGAGCAGGAGGCCGTCTTCAAAGCTGAGCCGCTCCCCGTGCAGCACCTTGTCCGCCAGGGGCAGTAGGCGTGGGTCCCGGATCCTCGATTGCAGTGCCAACATCGATACCTCGCAGCTCCAGTGTAGCGCCGCGGCAGGCTTAGGGGACGCGCGGCAGCCGGATCTGGAAGAGGGTTCCCTGGCCTGGCGCCGGGCTGAAGCGGATGGAGCCGCCTGCTTCCTCCAACATGGTCTTGACACAGACCAGGCCCAGGCCGGTGCCTGTGCCTTCGGATTTGGTGGTGAAGAAGGGCTGGAAGAGTTGGGCGTGCAGGTGCTCGGGGATGCCGCTGCCCATGTCCTGGATTTCCAGGAGGGGGCCTGCGGGGCCCTCCTCAGGCCGTGCCGCCCGGGCACGGATGGTGATGGTGCCACCCGTGGGCATGGCGTCCCGGGCATTGCTCACGAGATTGACAAGGATCTGCTCCACCATGCCCCGGGTCCCCAGGAAGGGCATGGAGGATGGCTGGGCCTCCACGGTGAGGTTCTGGGACTTGGGGAGCAGCACCCGCAAGAGCGGGCTGATGGCTTGCAACTCCTCACTGAGGTCCATGATCTGCGGGGGCTCATCTTTTTGGCGACCCAGGGACATGAGGCGGCGGCTGAGGGTCGCCGCGTGTTGAGTTGCTTCCTGGACCCGCATCATATCGGTACGCTCAGGAAGCTTGCCATCGTCCAAGTCCATTATCACCAGCTCTGCCCGGGCCTGGATGGCGTTCAACAGGTTGTTCATGTCGTGGGCCAAGCCTGCGCCCAAGGTGGCCATGGTGTTCATGCGTTCGGTGCGCAGGAGGATGCCCTGGGCCTTCTCGAGGGTCTCCGTGCGCTCTGCGACCCGGGCCTCCAGATGCTGGGAGAGGGTGGCGAAGTCCTTGAGGGCGAGATACTGCCGCGTGAGCAGCAGCACCACCAGGCCGAGGGCCATCCAGACCAGAACGAGCTGGTGGCCGGAGCCGGAGCGCGTCACCAGGAGCCAGATGCCCAGAACTGTAGCGCCCAGCACGGGCAGGTAGGGCAGCAGGTGGACCACGGGGGCTTGCTGATCGGAATCATGGCTGGCGGCCACCGGGCGAGTGGAGAGGGCCGCGCCCAGGTAGGCCAGGGGGATGAGGAAGACGAAGCCCCCGGCGGGAAAGTGGAAGACTGGCCTGCCCAGGAGTACATCCATCAGCCACTTGAAGTTGTGGAGGCTGGCCAGCAGGAAGGCCGAGGCCAGCCAGCCCAGGGGACCCCGGAAGCGGGCCGGTTCCGTGATGCCGTAGAAGACACTGAGGCCCAGGAGCAGGTCGTAGACCAGGAAGGCGCCCAGCCAGATGAAGCGGTCCGTGATGGGGAAGCGATCGCTGGCGAACACCGGGCCGAGGGCCAGACCCCAGAGGATGAAGAACACAGCCAGGGCGAAGAGGAGCCCATCCAGGCCGTGGCGGATGCGATCCAGGCGGGCCTTGGGAGCCAAGTGCCAGGACAGCAGGGTGCCCGCCGGAAGCAGGGAGCTGAGGATCTGGAGCGCGATGGAGATGGGCTCCAGGGCCTTGGGGGGATGCAGGTTCAGGAAGATGGGGATGCGGGTGATCTGGATCAGGACGTTGATGAGCAGGGAACAGGCCAGGAGCTTCCAGCCAAGGGCTTCTGGGCCCGACCGGCGGGCCCTCTGGGCGCAGGCCCCCAGGGCCAGCAGAATGAGGCAGACCAGGCACAGCTGCAGCGTTGCGTTCGCCGTGTCGCCCACCAGGACAAAGCGGGCTGTCAGCCCCACAAGCAAAGCGCCGCCTCCTGCTGTCGTCAGCAGGAGGCCGCGCCTAGAGGGGGGGGAAGTCCGAGCCACGTTTGTGGTCATACATTTCAGTATATGGACGGGAGCCGCTGTTTATATCGTTGGGCTTTCCAAAGAAGCGAGAATCCCCCGAATTTATTTTTGCTCAAGGCCTTGGTGAATGCGACCCACCAGGCTCGGTCCTTCAAAGATGAGGGCGCTGTAGATCTGGGTCAGGGCTGCGCCATCCGCCAGGGCGCCCTGTACATCCTCGGCATTGCCCAGGCCCCCACAGGCTATGAGGGGCAGGCGGCCCCGAAGCGCAGTCAGGATGTGCCGCCGCACTTCCCGGGCCTTGGCCTTGAGCGGCGTGCCGCTGAGGCCGCCGGCGCCCTTGGCCTCCACGCGGGAGCGCAGCGGTTCCTCGACGATGCCCCGGTCCAGGGTGGTGTTGGTGGCAATGAGACCCGAGATGCCTGAGGCCACAGCCACTTCCACGATGGCGTCGAGATCCTCCGGGGCCAGGTCCGGCGCGAGCTTGAGCAGCAGAGGCTGGCGGTCCATCCCCATCTCTGAGCGCAGCTTGAGCATGCCCTCCAACAGGGGCTTGAGGGCCTCGGGCGCCTGGAGGTTGCGGAGGCCGGGGGTATTGGGACTGCTCACGTTCAGGGCCACGTAGTCCACCCCGGGCGCGATGAGCCGGTAGGCGGCCCGGTAGTCGTCCAGGGCCTGAGCTTCTGGGGTCTCCTTGTTCTTCCCGAGGTTGCCACCCACCACGAGGCCCGCCGGGCGGTGGCGCAAACGGCCTGCAACGACGGCGGCGCCCTCGCTGTTGAAGCCCATGCGGTTGAGGATCAGCCCCGCTTCCGGGAAGCGGAAGAGGCGCGGCCTGGGGTTCCCGGGCTGGGGCCAGGGCGTGACCGTGCCGATCTCCACATGGCCAAAGCCCAGGGCTTTCCAGAGGGGGAGCAGGGTGGCGCCTTTGTCCAGGCCCGCCGCCAGGCCCAGGGGTGTGGGGAAGCTGAGGCCGAAGGCGTCGCGCCGCAGGTGGGCCGAGACTTCCGGCGACCGCAGGCGGGGCCATGCGCAAACGCGCTCGCCCAGCCAGAAGGCCAGGTTGTGGGCGGTTTCGGGATCAAGCCGAAAGAGCACTGGCCGTAGGGCGCCGTACAGATTCATCACTTCACCGTGACGGTGGCGATGAAGCGCACATCCGGGAAGTCCTCCCGGATCACTTCCACATGGTAGATGCCAGGCTTGGTGGGGGCTTGATAGAGTCCATCGACGGTGGTGATGCCGCCCTCGGCTTCCATCACGCGCCAGACCACGGGCTGTCGGAGATACCGTGCGTTCTCGGGGTAGTTGATCTCCGCCTGGAAGACCTGGGTGGCGCCGGGGCTGAGGGTCAGGGCCACGGGGCGCAGGGTCAGGTGGGGGATGAAGGGCTCCGGTGGCGGGGGCGGCACGGCGTTTGGAGTGGCGCAGGCCAGGACCAGCAGGAGGGAGGACGCGGACAGGATTCGGTTCAGCATGGGGATCCTAGACTCCAGACATCTCGACCACGTGGTCCATGACGAGGGGTGGTTCTGTGGCCGCCTGCACCTGCTCGCGGGTCACCCCCGGGGCAACCTCCACGAGGCGCAGTCCCTCCCGGCCCGGCACCACGTCGATGACGGCCAGCTCCGTGATGATGCGGTGGACGCAGCGTTGGCCCGTGAGAGGCAGGTCGCATTTGCGCAGGATCTTGAAGGCCCCGTCCTTGGCGGTGTGGTCCATGACCACCACCACGCGCTTGGCGGCCGCCACCAGGTCCATGGCCCCGCCCATGCCCTTGACCATCTTGCCGGGGATCATCCAGTTGGCGAGGTTGCCCTCCATGTCCACCTGCATGGCACCCAGGAAGCAGAGGTCAATCTTGCCCCCGCGAATCATGCCGAAGCTGTCGGCGCTGTTGAAGAAGCTGGCCCCCGGAGCTGCCGTCACGGTCTGCTTGCCTGCGTTGATGAGGTCCGCATCCACCTCCTCGGCCGTGGGGAAGGGACCAATGCCCAGCAGGCCGTTCTCGCTCTGGAGGATGACCTCCATGCCCGGGGGGATGACGTTGGCGATGAGGGTCGGGATGCCGATCCCCAGGTTCACGTAGTTGCCCTCGCGCAGCTCCTGGGCGGCGCGGCGGACGAGCTGATCGCGGGATAACGCCATTCACACCTCTGGGACCACCCAGGATAACCCAGGGGATGACCCAGGCCCTGGGGACCGCTCAGAACACACGGAAGGCCTGGAAGATGGCACAGGACCAACCCTGACCGCCGGACCCGCTGGAGGCCAGGCTGGCACCCACTCGCCCCGTGGAGGTGTGCCACTGGCCCTCCACCTGCAGGAACCAGACCTCGCCATTTGGCCGGCCTGTTGGGCTCTGCTCCAGGTGCACCAACCGCACCTGGCCGTGGCCCTCCAGGGGCAGAGGCAGGCCCAGGTCCAGGCTCTGGGTGGCAGCAGGGCCGAAGGCCGCGCCCAGTGGATCCCCGTGGTTGGAGAAGCCCGTCAGGTAGCTCGGGCGGGCGGCGGAGAAGGCGCCTGCAGGCGCCAAGCCTGCGGCTTCCAGGCCCAGGTCCCAGCCCTCCCAGACCAGTTGGAGGCCCACGCGGTCGCGTCCGGGACTCAGGGCCAGACCGCTGCCCTCCGGCGTGCCCAGGCGGCTCAGCAGCAGGGAGGCGCCCCGGGCGTGCAGGGAGCGGGCCAGGTCCGGCAGGCGCAGGCGCAACTCGATCATGGTTTCGGTTCGGGCTGCCGCGGCTGGTGCCGATGTACCCGAGGCAGAGCGCCCCCCATCCATGGCTACGGCACCGAGGCTGGCCTCCAGGTTCGGGCTGAAGCTCTCCCGCAACAGGATCCCCCAGAGGTTGGGCTTCTCCAGGCCGAGGCCTGAAGCCTGGGCCTGAAGCCGGGCCTTGCGATCGGGTATCCAGGCGGGCAACTCACTGCCCTGGGTCAGCTCCCCTGCGAAGGCCTCGACGTGCCAGTGTCCCACCGGGAAGGGTAGCTCCGGTGTCCGCAGGGTGAGCCGTGAGAAGGCGCGGGCGCTGTCCCCCAGCAGGTCCCCGCCCAGGAGGCCCGAGCCCCAGGCCAGGGGTGACTGCTCCAAGGCCACTCGCCAGCCGGACTCGGCCTGGTAGGCCAGGGTCGCCCGTTGCAGCAAACCTGAAGTGCGTCCCGCCTCCCGCAGCCCTAGCACTGTGGCCGAGGCGGACCAGGAGCCGCTCACCAGGCGGCCCTGCAGACCCAGGCCCCAGCCGCGGGTGCCGGTGCCCAAACCTTCGCCGTCCACCAATGGTGTGGGGGATCCTCCGCCTTCCGCGCAGCCCCAGCCCACCTCCAGAGAAGGAATGCCCGGTGGCTCCTGGGGCGGATCCCCGGCGGTCCAGTCCAGCCGAGCCCGGCGCAGGGCCGCCGCCCCGTCCTGGAGCACAGGGGCCTGGGCCGTCGCAGGGAGCACCACAGCAAGGGCCAGAAGGAGGGTGCATTTCACGGCTTCAGGACCCGGATGCTCTCGATGCGGGCGCCCAGTTCTAGCTCATCGAGGAGCTTCAGAGCCTGATCGGGCTGCTCCACTTCGCCCAGGCGGGTGTAGCGACCCGTGAGGTGGGGCGTGGCATTGGTGGTAATGAAAAACTGGCTGCCGCCAGTGTCCTTGCCGGACAGGGCCATGCCCACGCTGCCGGGGCCGTACCAGGTCAGGCTGTCCTCGCAGCGCATGGAGTAGCCCGGCCCGCCGTCCATCGTGTCCACGGGAGAGCCCATCTGCACCACGAAGTCCGGCACCACCCGGGGCACGCGGCGGCCGTCGAAGGCGTGACGGCGGGCCAGGAGCACAAGGTTGGCGACATTCATCGGGGCGACCTTGGGGTCCAGATTGAGCGTGAAGCTGCGCTTCCCACTGAGGGAAACCCGCAGGCGCACAGGGTGCCCGCGCTGGGCAAGGCGGGTGGCTTCTTGCAAAATGGCTTGGTCGGTGGGCGTGGGCTTGGGCGCGGTGGGCCACGGGGTCTGGGGATCCAGCTTCACCAGGGCCCTATACGCCTCGCTGCGGCAGGCCCAGTCCGGGTGCTGGAGCCAGGGCAGGAGCTGGGCCTTTTGCGCGTCTGGATTGAGCTTCCAGCGGGCATAGCTCTGGATGAGGGTCTGCTGGGCGTCGAAGGGTGGGTCATCCCAGGTGCGCCGGGTCAGGACCTCCAGGTCCTCAGGGGCTGCGGGCAGGTCCTCGATGGCGGCGGCCCGGGCGATGCTGTCAGTGCCGGAGAGCAAGCGGGCCCGCAATGCGTCCGCCGCCTCGGGGGCTTGGCGCCGCAGGGGGGGCAGCAGAGCAGCCTGGAGGGTGGGCTGGGTGAGGCCCATGGGGGGCTGAGCCCGCAGGGCGCTTTGCAGCGCGGGCAGCGGCGTGGGGCACTTGGCGAGGCCCTGAAGGCCGTACCAGGTAGCCAGGGGATCCGTGGCACAGGACCAGGGGGCACCTTCCGTGGGGAAGGCCTCTGCGGGCGCAGGATTGGGGAGGCCTTCCGCCAGGCGGGAGAGGATCCCCACGCAGGACTGCTCCAGCACGGCCGCGCTGGGGGCCCGGAGGCCCAGGCGCGCCCAGATCGGCGAGGCAGGATCCAGGCTGCGGAGGCCCTGGAGGCTCAGCTCCCGCCGTCCCTCCCAGGGGGTGCGGTTCCAGGCGTCCAGGAGCGCCAGGAGGCTACCCGGCGTCGCGGGGATGGGCGGCAGCAGCTTGGCCTCTTTTCCGGCCAGCACCAGGCGCAGCCGCGCGGCCTGGGCCCGCACGGGGTCGCCCTTTCCGACCCGGTCCAGGGCCGCCAGGAAGGCACGCAAGTCCGCCGTTACCTCGGCGCCGTTGAGGCGGGCGGTGGCGATGGCGGACTCCAGGTGCAGGTGCCGGGGCCAGGTGGTGGCTGACCGGGCGCGAAGTCCGGCCAGGGCCTCCAGGGCCCGGGGGCTCTTCAGGCGGTTCAGGAAGAAGAGGGCCGTGAAGCGCTCCTGGGGGCTGCGGGCCTCTCGCGCCTTGGACTCCCAGGCGGGCAGGGTGGGTTTCTCCAGTTCCGGGGGCAGGAGGTCCAGCGTGCCTGGAGCACCGATGCGCAGGAGGCTGCGCTCTAGGCGGGCGCGATCCGCCGGGGGCAGGGCGGATTTTTGGGCTTCGGTCCAGGTCAGGGGCTGTCGGGCCCATTCGGCCTCGATGGCGGCGTGAGCATTGAAGTGGGGCGCCTGGGCGAGCAGGGGCAGACTCAACAGGCCAAGCAGGCGGCGCATGGGGACCTCAGGGATGCTCCATGCTAGTGCACCTCGCCTGAAACACCTGGGCCACAGTGGGCAGCGCCCAGAAACGGAGGTCCTATGGGAAGATGGACTCATCTGGATCGCTGCGGGGGGTAGGGTGGATATCAAGGGTGTGGTTCTGGCAGGAGGGACGGGCTCGCGCCTCTTCCCGCTCACGAAGGTGACGAACAAGCACCTGCTGCCCGTGGGCGAGGCACCCATGATCTGGCATCCCCTCTGGAAGCTGGCCGAAGCTGGCATCACGGAGATCCTCATCGTCACAGGCACGGAGCACATGGGCGACGTGGTGGCTCTGATGGGTTCGGGCAAGGACTTCGGCTGCCGTTTCACCTACAAGGTGCAGGACGAGGCGGGCGGCATCGCCCAGGCCCTGGGGTTGGCGGAGAACTTCGCGGGGGGCTCCCCCATCTGCGTGATCCTCGGCGACAACATCTTCCAGGACAGCCTAAAGGCCGAGGTGGAGGCCTTCTCTAAGCAGGGCCAGGGCGCCCGCATCCTGCTGAAGCCCGTGGAGGATCCTCAGCGCTATGGCGTGGCGGAAGTGGTGAACGGCAAGGTCCTCAGCATCGAGGAGAAGCCCAAGGCACCCAAGTCGAACCTGTCGGTGACGGGCATCTACTTCTACGACGCCACGGTCTTCGACATCATCAAGACCGTGAAGCCCTCGGGGCGCGGCGAGATGGAGATCACGGACGTGAATAATGCCTACATCCAGCGGGGCCAGATGAGCTCCGGCACCTTCCAGGGCTGGTGGACGGATGCGGGCACCTTCCCGAGCTTGGCTCAAGCGAACGAACTGGCCATCCACGCAGGTGCCCCGTTTCCCCAGACCAAGGGCAGGAGCTAGCCATGGCATTCAAGAAGGGCCCCATCGAGGGTGTTGTCATCGTACCTTTTCGCAAGTTTGTGGACGAGCGGGGCTGGTTGGCGGAGATCTTCCGCCACGACGAACTGCCCGCCTGGTTCCGCCCCGAGATGTCCTACGTGAGCGTCACCAACCCAGGCGTGCTGCGCGGCCCCCACGAGCACGTCGACCAGGCTGACCTCTTCTGCTGGGTGGGCCCTGGCGACTTCAAGCTCACCCTCTGGGACAACCGCCCAGACAGCCCTACCTACCTGAATCGCATGGAAGTGGCCATGGGTGGGAACAATCCCGGTTCGGCGCTGATCCCCAAGGGGGTGGTGCACTGCTACCGCTGCATCAGCCATGAGCCAGGCTTTGTTATCAATTGCCCGGATCAGCTCTTCATGGGCCAAGGCAAGGCGAGTCCCATCGATGAGATCCGCCACGAGGATGATCCGCAGAATCCCTTCGTGCTGGACGAGCTGGCGCGTCGGGTGCACGCCTGATGCGAGTGCTGGTCACCGGCGGTGCCGGTCAGTTGGCCCATGCCATTCGCCTGATCTGGGCCGAGCATGAGTTGGTGATTCCGGCCGAGTCGGAGTTGGACCTCAGCCGCCCAGAATCCATCCAATCAGTCGTCTCCTCCGTGAAGCCTGATGTGCTGGTGAACTGCGCGGCCTTCACGCAGGTGGATCGCTGTGAGTCCGAGGCGGCCTTGGCGCGGCTCATCAACGCCACGGCCGTGGGCTGGCTGGCGGAGGCCTGCGAGGCCCAGGGGGCGATGCTGGTCCAGATCAGCACGGACTATGTCTTTGACGGCACGGCCACCCGCCCCTACCGCGAGGACGACCCCACGAATCCCACCTCGGTCTATGGCCGCACCAAGCTGGAGGGCGAGCGCCAGGCGGCCCGGTGCAGTCGGCACCTCATCGCCCGCACCAGCTGGCTCTACGATGCCTGGGGCAAGAACTTCCTCAACACCATGGTGAACGCCGCCAACCAGGGGCGCTCCCTGCGCGTGGTGGACGACCAGCGCGGGGCTCCCACCACCTGCCGGGCCCTGGCGCGGCAGCTCAAGCTGGCCGCCGAGCAGCAGTGGCAGGGCCTCGTCCACACCACCTGCCAGGGGGAGACCACCTGGTACGGCTTTGCCAAAGCGATCTTCGAGGCCAAGGGCATGCAAGTGGACCTCAGCCCCTGCATCACCGCCGACTACCCCACACCCGCCACCCGCCCCGCCTATTCGGTGCTGGATGGCAGCCGCCGCGCCACCCTCGGCACCCTCGGCACCGACCTCATGCCTCACTGGCACGAGGCCCTATTGGATGTGGTTCAGCGTCCAGAGCCTTAGCTTTCCTTTTTTATTTTTCTGCTTTTCTTGGCGTCTTGGTGGTGATCTTTTTCTTTATTCTCTAAGGTGAGCGCTTATGTCTGAAACCATTCTCATCACCGGCGGCGCTGGCTTCATCGGCAGTAATCTGGTCCACCGCTGGCATCGCAACCACCCGCAGGACCGTGTCGTGGTCCTGGACAAGCTGACCTACGCCGCGGACCGCAGTCAGATCGACGGCCTCGAGGGTGTGGAGCTGGTGGTGGGCGACATCCAGAACCTGGAGCTGGTCCGGCACCTCATCGAGACCAACGGCATCAAAAAGGTCTTCCACTTGGCGGCGGAAAGTCACGTGGATCGCAGCATCACGGGGCCCGGCGCCTTCATTCAGACCAATGTGGTGGGCACCTTCTCCATGCTGGAGGCAGCCCGTCAGGCCTGGGCGGGGCAGGGGGACTGCCGGTTCCTCCACATCAGCACCGACGAGGTCTACGGCTCCCTGGGCGAGACGGGCAAGTTCCACGAGGAGTTGGCCTACGCGCCCAACAGCCCCTACAGCGCCTCCAAAGCTGGAAGCGACCATCTGGTGCGGGCCTACCACCACACCTACGGCCTGAACACCGTCACCACCAACTGCTCCAACAACTACGGCCCCCGGCAGCACCCGGAGAAGCTCATCCCCCTGGTCATCACCCGCTTGGTGAAGGGCGAGGCCATTCCGATCTACGGCGACGGCTTGAACATCCGCGACTGGCTCTTCGTAGAGGATCACTGTGCCGCCCTGGAGACAGTCATGCTCAAGGGCCTGGCCGGTGAGACCTATTGCGTGGGCGGGGACAACGAACGGACCAACCTGGAATTGGTGGACCTGCTCTGCGAGCTGGTGGACCAGCACTTGGGCCGCCCCCAGGGCACAGGTCTGAAGCAGAAGACCTACGTCCAGGATCGGGCCGGCCATGATCGGCGCTATGCCATTGACGCCAGCAAGATCCAGCGAGAACTGGGCTGGAAGGTGGCGACGGGCTTTGAAGCGGGGCTGGCCGAAACGGTGGCCTGGTACCTTGCAGGCGCGAAACGATAACCTTTGCGGATTGGCGATGTCGAACATGAAAACACTCACCGGCGAGTTCGTCAGCCTTCGACCTCTTGGGGTCGAAGACGCGGAAATGACGCTCAAGTGGCGCCAGAGCCAGCGGGCGATCAACCTGAATCAGGGGGCTGGGACCCTGGCCGCCCAAAGGGCCTGGATCAGTTCTCGGCCTGATTCTGAGTACAACTTCGTCATCGAACTGAAGGACGGGACCCCGGTCGGAATGCTTTCTCTCGTCGGGGTAAATCAGGTCAACCGGCATGCAGAACCGGCCCGTTTTCTCATTGGCGAAGAGGAGGCCTGTCGGGGGTTTCCCGTGGCGGTCGAAGCCATGAAACTGCTCTACGAGTTTGCCTTTGACACCCTTCAACTCGTCAGGGTCCATGGCACCATCGCCTCGGACAACAAGCCAATGTACAAGTGGCAGTGCTACCTTGGAATGAAGGAAGAGGGCCGCCTGCGCCGTCACTATTTCATCAACAACCATTTTCAAGATGCGATCTGCATGGGCCTACTAGAAGACGAATATCGGAGGATCTCCCTGCCGCGAATGCGCGCACTGATCGCCGCCGGTCGAAGCAACATCAACAAGCCCGCCTAGTGCAATCATTCGTGAAAGGAAACCTCATGGTTCCCAGCCAAGAAGCCATCCTGGCGATCATTTTCCAGGCCCTCACCAATCTGAACCTGGAAAGGGATGCCTCCAGCCAGGTCCCCCTGGATGTTGATACGGCTCTCTTCGGTGGCGCCTCCGCTCTGGATTCCCTGGCCCTCGTTTCCGTCATTTCGGATGTGGAAATGGCGGTCTCTGACGCGGTCGGAGAGCCCATCAGCCTCACGGATGATCAGGCCCTGAGTCAGCAGGTATCCCCGTTCACCAGTGTACGGACGCTCTGCGCCTATGTGCTCCAGTTAACTCACGAAAGGGCCTGATTAGCATGCCGGGGGAAGTCTATTCCGGTCGGGTCGCGCTCATCACCGGCAGCAGCCGGGGGGTGGGCCGGCTCATAAGCGAACACCTTCTCCTGCACGGTGCGACAGTCCTCGGCTTCGGCCGTGGTGAGGCTACCTACCAGCATGAGCGCTACCGGCACTTCCAGGCCGATATTGCAGACCCCAATCAGGTTCTACAGGCCTTCATGGCCGTCCGCAGGGAGTTCCCCGCGCTCCATATCGTGGTGAACAATGCTGCGGTGCTGACCTCTCAATACGCCCTCATCATGGCTGCCAGCGCGGCCAAGAGCATGGTGGACACCAACCTTCTGGGTGCCTTCCTCGTGTCCAGGGAGGCCGCGAAGCTGATGCGCAAGGAGAAGTGGGGCCGCATCATCAACATCAGTTCCATGGCCGTGAGCCTGGAGCCCATGGGCGATACGATGTATGCAGCGTGCAAGGCCGGCCTGACCGTCATGGGCAACATCATGGCGAAGGAATTCGCCCCCTTCGGTATCACGGTCAACACTCTGGCGATTTCCGCCATCGAGACCGATATGCTGCGCCAGTTGCCCCAGGAAACCATTCAGGAAGTCATCGGGGGCCTGCCACTGCCCCGCCCTGCCCAACCCGAAGACATCCTAAACGTAATCGACTTTTTCGCCTCGGGTCGAAGCTCCTACATCACTGCCCAGACCCTCTATCTGGGAGGAGTGCACTAGGTGGAGCCCTTGGATTCCATAAGCCAAGTCGGTCATGGCATCTGGCGGGTTGCCAATAGGCTTTTTGCCTCCAATTCGTATATCTGTGCCACCGGGGAACCCGGCGCCTGCTTTTTGGTAGACCCGGGCACAGATGTCGAGGTCATCGAGGTGGGCCTCCAGCATCTGGGTCTGCAGCCGCGTCACATTTTTTGCACCCACGGGCATTTCGATCACGTGGGCAGTGCCGCCCACTTCCAGACCAAGTATGGCGCGCCCTGCTATCTGCACGGACTTGATCTCAAGACGTTGCGAGGGGGGAATTTTCTGATGATGGCCTTCAGGATCCCCTTCTCCTTGAAGCAGCCCAAGGTCGAGGAGGCCGAGGGCCTCTCCATGAACATTGGAGGTCGCGAACTCCGATTCCTCACCGCGCCCGGCCATACACCCGGGAGTTGCCTGGTTCAGTTCGGTCAGGCCCTCTTCACGGGGGACACCTTGTTTGGCTACGGTGTCGGCCTGTCCAAACTCCCAGAAGGGGACCCCGCCACCCTCAAAACGACCCTCCTGGGCTTCTGGGACAGCCTGCCAGGCGAAGCGCTCGTGCTGCCAGGCCACGGAGACTGCGCCACGTTTGCCGACATCCAGCGGGACAACCTGCCCCTGCTGCGGTTCCTTGGCTTGCTAGAATCTTCAGAACGTGAGAGGTGAGCATCGTCATGCAGGTGATCGGCATCGAAGCCCTGGCCCACTCACTGCCAACAACGGTGGTGACCAACGCGGATCTGGCCGCAGAAAACCCGGCTTGGCGCATGGACCAGGTGGCCGCCAAGTCCGGCGTCAAGTCCAGGCACATCGCTGCTCTCGGCGAGACAACTCTGGATCTGGCCTTCCTCGCCTGCCAGGAGGTGCTGCAGAAGGTGCCGAAAGAGGAGATTGACGGGATCGTATTCTGCACCCAGACCCCGGATTTCGTTATGCCGTCCAACGCCTTCCTGCTCCAGGAGAAGCTTGGGCTAGGGGATCGGATCCTGGCCTTCGACATCAACCTGGCCTGCTCCGGCTTCGTCTATGGTCTGGCCATCTGTCGGGGATTGATCCTGGGTGGGCAGGGCGAGCGCCTGCTCCTGGTCAACGGCGACACCTATTCCCGCCTGATCAACCCCGGGGACCGTTCCGCCCGGGTGCTGTTCGGCGATGGTGCGGCTGCCACCCTGGTGTCGGCCAGGACCGATCGGTTGAAGCTGATGGATTTCGAGCTCTGGAGTAGCGGCAGGAACTGGCGGAAGTTCTGTGTGCCTGCCGGTGGCTGCCGCGAGCCCAAGGATGCGAATTCAGCCAGGGTGGAGGTGGATGACAGCGGCAACCTGCGCTCACGGGAGGACATCCATATGGATGGGCTAGGTGTCTGGTCCTTCATCAGCACGATCATGCCCAAGCAGATCGAGGCCATCCTGTCCCGGAACAGCCTGAAGATCAGCGACATCGACCTGTTTGTCTTCCACCAGGCCAGTGAACTTACGCTGGATTCACTGGAACGAAATTTGCGAATTCCTCGAGGCAAGTCCTTCCGCTATCTCGAAACCGTTGGCAACACTGTTTCCGCCTCCATTCCCATCGCTCTGGGCATGGCCGAGAAGGAGGGGCGCCTCGTCCCGGGAATGCTCGTATTGATTGCTGGCTTTGGGGTAGGGCTCTCGGCAGGAACAGCCCTCATTGAGGTCTAAGGAGATGGACTCGATGGAATGGCTGCTCGAGCGCTTTGCAACGCTCCCTGAAAGTCCGGCTTTCACCCATGAGGGGAGGAACGTCTCCTACGGTGAGGTGATCACCAAGGTGGATGCTTTTGGCACCGAGATTCGCGCCAGGTGCATCCAGCCCGGCGAGTCGGTCCTTATCCTCGGCGATTACTCGCCCGAGGTGGTCTGTCTCATTCTGGCCCTGGCCCAGAACCGGAATGTCATCATCCCGCTGTCCCGGGATTCCGTGATCGAGCTCGATACAGCCCTGGCCGTTTCTGGTTGTGACTGGTTTGCCGAATTCGAGGTGGGGGATATTCAAGTCAACATCGTCGAGCGGCGCATCCCCACGGATAACGCGCTCCTGGCCGATTTCCTGAAGACAGGCGCCCCGGGCCTGGTGCTCTTCTCCTCGGGTTCTACAGGGAAACCCAAGGGGATCCTCCACGACTTCAATCGCGTCGCTGACAAGTTCCGCAAGGTTCGTCAGGCCGTAACGGCCATCCCGTTCCTAATGCTGGATCATTTCGGCGGCATCAATACCATTCTGGCCATCACCTCAAGCCTGGGCCATGTCGTCACGGTACGAAACCGCTCGGCTGCCAGCATCTGCGAAGCCATCCAGAATTTCAAAGTTCAGCTGCTGCCCACTACGCCTTCTTTCCTCACCATGCTCATCACCTCCAGGCTCCACGAAAACTATGACCTCGGGTCCTTGAAGCGGATCACCTACGGCACCGAGGTCATGCCGCAGACAACCCTGGATCGCATCCGGCAGGCTTTTCCGAGTGTGGAGTTCCAGCAGACTTACGGTCTGTCTGAGGTGGGGGTCCTGAGGTCCCAGTCCCGTCCCGATGGATCTCTCTGGGTGCGAATCGGCGGCGAAGGGTTCCAGACCAAGGTCCTGGACGACATCCTCTGGATCAAGTCCGACTACGCCATGGTCGGCTACCTCAACGCGCCCTCCGAGTTTGATGCCGAGGGCTGGTTCAATACCCAGGACCGGGTGGAGGTGGACGGAGACTACTTCCGTATTCTCGGCCGAATCACAGACCTCATCAACGTGGGAGGGCAGAAGGTTTATCCCACGGAAATCGAGGACGTGATCCTTTCACTCGACAATGTCCTGGATGTGGCGGTGTTTGGTGAACGGCATCCCCTGCTTGGGCAGATCGTGGTTGCGAAAGTCTCATTGGCCGAGCCTGAGGATGTGGGCGCGCTCAAGGTGCGCATACGCAAAGCATGCATGGCTGCCCTGGCTCCTTACAAAGCACCTTCGAAGGTCGTCATCTCCTCGGAAACCCTCTACTCAAGCCGTCAGAAGAAAATCCGCCAGGCTCCGAAGAGCTGATGCGATGATGCTTTGAACTTGAGGGATCAGCTTTTGAGTTCGTCCAGGTCGAGGTGGGGAGAACATGGGAACGGTTGCTGATTGTCGCTTAATTGAGCTTCCCAAGATCCGGGATCAACGAGGTAATTTGACTTTTCTAGAAGGGAATTCCCACATTCCCTTCGACATCAAACGGGTCTTCTACATCTATGACATTCCTAGCGGTGAGGACCGAGGGGCTCATGCCCATCATGACCTTCACCAGTTCATCATCTGTCTTTCAGGCGGACTGAATGTCTACCTGGATGACGGCAGGGAAAAGCGCACTGTGCACCTGAACCGTCCATGGATAGGCCTTCACGTTCCGCCTATGTTCTGGGCCTCAGAGGGAGATTTCGACCCCAACACGGTCTACCTCGTCATGGCAAGTGACATCTATCGGGCCGAAAGTTACATCAGAGATTATGAAGAATTCCTAAGGCTGGTAGGCTGCCGTGGTTAACTCCATTCCTTTTCTTGATGTGGGTGCGGCTTACCGTGAACTTCGCAGCGAAACTGATGGGGCCATCCACCGTGTTCTTGACAGTGGCTGGTACTTGCTGGGCAAGGAGTTGGAGTCCTTTGAGGCGGAGTACGCGGCATGGTGCGGGGCCCAGCACTGTGTGGGCCTGGCCAATGGCTTAGAGGCAATCGTGCTGGGCCTTAAGGCTCTGGGCGTGGGGCCTGGTGATGAAGTGCTGGTCCCAGCCAATACTTACATCGCGACCTGGCTGGGCGTGAGCTATGTGGGTGCGACTCCGGTCCCGGTGGAGCCGATTCCGGGCCTTTGGAACATGGATCCCGCTAGGCTCGAAGCAGCGCTGACCTCTCGGACCAAGGTGGTGCTACCGGTTCATCTCTATGGTCAGCCCGCAGACCTGGATCCCATTCTGGAATTTGCTAGGCGGCATGGACTGCGCTTGCTGGAGGATGCGGCGCAAGCCCACGGCGCGCGCTACCAGGGGCTCCGCATTGGCTCGCACGGTGATGTGGTGGCCTGGAGTTTCTACCCGGGAAAGAACCTGGGATGCCTGGGGGATGGTGGGGGTATCACCACCAACGATCCCGAACTGGCGGACCGGGTCCGGGTGCTGCGCAACTATGGCTCCCGCGTGAAATACAAGAATGAGGTGAAGGGTCATAACTCCCGCCTAGACGAACTTCAGGCCGCCATACTGCGGGTCCGGCTGCCCTATATGGACCACTGGAATGCGCGCAGAGCCACCCTCGCGAACCAGTATCTTCAAGGTCTCCGAGGGCTGCCGGGGCTTGGGCTTCCCTTGGTCCTGGAAGGCACACAACCGGCCTGGCACCTCTTCGTGGTGGACCACCCGCGCCGCGACGCGCTGCAGGCCCATCTACTCGAGCGGGGAATCCAGACGCTGATCCACTATCCCATTCCGGCCCACCTAAGTGAGGCCTACGCCAGTGACCGTGATTGGGGCATCTTCCCGATTACCGAGGCCGCCAGCAGGACCCACTTGAGCCTCCCTATGGGGCCCCACTTGTCCCCTGCCAACGTAGACGTGGTGATTGAAGCCATCAGGGCCTTCCAAGCCTGAGTGGAGAGTTGGATGCCCCAGACCCTGAAGGAGAATGTGGCCGGGTTCGTCGAGGAGATGCTCCTGGTCATCGAGCGGGAGTCGGATTTTGAATCCGCTTTCCGGATCGCTGAGAAGCTGGTCTGCTACCTGACTGCCAATTCCGCAGGGCTGTATCGCTGCGATCATTTGGAAGACACGCTGGTCGCGAAAATCGGCGACGGCGTTGAAGTTGGCTCGGAGCCTCCACTGCCCGGCATTGAACTGCATGTAGCTTCCCAGATCTATCGCTCAGGCGGGCATACGCCCTTGATGCGCTCCCTCATCCATGAAGGCCGCCGAACTGCCCATGCCCTCTTGACTCGACCGGCAGCTGACTCGGAGGCGGCGGACATTCTCGGTCTGGGCGCTGATCAGGTGACAACCTTGCCTCTTCCTGGACTAGCACGGGAGCACATCACCCTACTGGTTCAGCAGCTGCTGCGGTTCGATGAGGTGGTTTTGCACATTCATCCTGATGATGTGGCCTGCGCCGTGGCGCTTCGGGTCGCGAAAAGGGTTCGACCCGAGTTAAGGATTTCCTTCGTCAACCATGCGGACCATCTTTTTTCGGTAGGGGTTGGCATTGCGGACCATCTGTTCGAGGTCAGCGCCTATGGGTGGATGCTCCGGGAGAAACGAGGCTCAATGGAACGCTCCTCCTACATTGGCATTCCCATCCTTGCCGGAGGTGGCATGGCCGCAGCACCTCAGCTCAGTGCCAACGGGCCTTACATCCTGACGGGTGGCGCTCGATACAAATTCAAGCCGATTGGGGGGATGTCGCTCGCACCTGCCATGGAGCGCCTATTGGCAGCCAGCCCTGACATGAGGTTGGTCGTCCTTGGTGGCACCGATAGGGACTGGTGGTGGAAGCCACTGATCCGCAGGTTCGGCTCACGAGTCCAGCTGATAAACACAATGCCGAAGGAACAGTACCGCGATCTGCTCCAGGGTGCATCGTTGTATGTAGATAGCTATCCATGGATCGGAGGCACTGCCTTCCCGGAGGCATTGATGCTGGGGCGCAGCGTGGCTGGGATGTTGGGTCTGGCCTGGGGCTACAGCGCTGCCGACGATCTTCGCTCCAGCGACGAAGGTCAATTCGTCGAGTCCTGCCTCGCCCTGATCCAGCTTGATCCCGCGGCCCTGGCCCGGCAGCAGGCCGTGCGCACGACCTGCCTGGAACACCATGACCCAGCCAAGGTGCGCAGCCGCATGGATGAGCACCTTGTGTCCGGGCATGTGGTGTGTCCGCCCCCAGAGCAGTTGAAGCATCCCCCCGTCCCCAGGATCGAAGCCCTCTGGGAACAAACTGGGCGTTCGAACCTGCCCAGCAAGCAAAGGGTCAATCTGTCCCGAGCTGCTAGGCGGAAATTCCACTTAGCCCACGCCCGGGCTATGGGGTGGTTTAACCTCGCAAGTCTCAAACTGATGATGTATGGCTATTTGCCCTAACAGAATTGGGGTGAATTTCTATCCCCGGGCTGCAAGGCTACCTACGGTTTAGACCAGCGATGGCCCAGATCCACAAACCAGCGGAAAGTGTTGCCCTGGCGTCCAGCCACTTGTTCAACGGCGCTCTGTCTCTCCCAAGACGTACCGAAGGACACCGTGGTCGCGGGCCGCACCTTCCAAGTGACCGTTTGTTGAACTCCAAAAAACCGGTTCTTGGCGAAGGTGGCCCCTGGGTGATCGGCTACCCAATAGCTCAATGTGTCTCGGAAAGGACGATGACCAATATGGACCCAGGTACTCGTGCTGACATTCTGGATCGGGTCTATATCCAAGCGCAGGGTTGTGGTCTGAGCTTCGCCACCCATGGCGTTGCCAAGGGGGTCCCCATAGGAGTAGAACCCCATGGGATAGTCCCCGGAGACGAAGGCCCGAATCCCAGAGGTGGGGTTGTTCGCGACGTTCGTAATGTCCGAGTATTCCAGGCCCAGCCGCATGGTCGGCCAAGCGACTAGCATCCCCACAGTGTCATTTGGGGCGGCCAGGGTGGGCACAGAGACACGTTGGCTCTGGTTCCAAAACAACCCGAATTGACTCCGGGAGAGGTCCTTGATGTCCTTTTCGAGGTCCTTCCCGAGGTAATAGAGCGGTTTGTGAATGAAGACACCGGTTGGCCAGGTGTAGTTCTTGGAGCCGCGGCTCACGTATGTGTGGACCGCACTGGCACCCAGGGCCTTCTCTAGAAATCGGAGCCGCACCCGGGTGCCTACATCCATATTGGATGAACTGCGGGCTTTGTTCTTGTATTCAGCAGTTGGATGGTTCGGATCAAAATAATAGACACTGCTTTCTGCGAGCTGATCCTTCAGCCCAAACATGGAGGTCAAGTAGTCCATGAAGCCATATCCATCGGTCATGCCTACACCCTGACGGGTGCCACCCCAGAGATTCGTGTAGTTCATATAGAACTCCACAGCATCGCCGAATTCCGCCTGGGCCCGATAGCCGTTGAACAGCGGAGCGCTGGGGTCATTGGCGACTAGGGTCCTTCGGTAGGAGGGATCCTGAACTGTAGCGCTAAGCACGCGGTCCTTCTCAAGGCGCCCCATGAAGGCTTGAAAGCCCCAGGTACCGAAATAGAGCCTGCCCCACTGGAGAGGCTTCATGGGGGATTCCACCCGAAACCGGGGAAAGGGACGTGCAGCTTCCCCAAGTAGGTAGCCACCGTTCAGTCCATAGCCCCAGACCAGGGGCTCCTGCTCCAGGCTGGCAATCCACCCCTTTGGGCTGGTGTGGGTGATGTGTCCCCGATAGATGGACAGGTAGGACTGACCCTCGGGATCCCGGATGGCCATGGCCTGCATGGCCATGTCCCAGTTACCGATGTGAGTGCCACCCTCCAGGTGAACCCCGAAGCCCTGGAGGGCGTTGCCCATGCCCAGTGAATTCACAAAGGTCCCAAGCTTGCCTTGGCTGCCCGCGGCCCAGGTGCCGGCTCCGTACCAGGGGCCGGGCTGCGCGAGGTCGGCCCCCAGTGGCCTGTTGACACTCCACGCTTCTGGCATTTGGCTGAGCAGTGGCAGTGCTAATCCGAATAGGACGAAGAGGCGACGATGCAAGACCCACCCTGGTTGGTTTAATTTTGCCCCCAGCCAAGTGCGGCTGAAAAGATGCTCTTGCCACCTTACACTGGATTCCATGCTCTACGATTCCCCCTCCACCTTCGGTCGCAGTTTTCGAATCCTCACCTTCGGCGAGAGCCACGGGGCTGGGGTCGGCGTGGTCATGGATGGTGTGAAGCCGGGCCTGCCCTTCGACCTGGAGGCCATTCAGAAGGAGATGGACCGGCGACGGCCGGGTCAGTCGGACCTGGTGACGCCCCGCTCTGAAGGAGACCGGGTCCAGGTGCTGAGCGGGGTCTTCGAGGGCAAGACCACGGGTCATCCCATCGCCATGGTGGTCTTCAACGAGAACCAGAAAAGTGGTGACTACAAGGCCATCTCCGACCTGTTCCGGCCCGGCCATGCGGACCTCACCTACGATCGCAAGTATGGCATCCGCGATCCCCGGGGGGGCGGGCGCAGCAGTGGCCGCGAGACCCTGGCGAGGGTGGCAGCGGGTGCCTGGGCCAAGCAGCAGTTGGCTACCCTGGGGGTCACGGTGCGGGGCTTCAACCGGGAGATCGCCGGCATCGCAGGCGCCAGCGTGGATTGGGATTTCGTCGAGACCAATCCCCTGCGCACCGCGGACCCGGAGGCCTTTCCCGTCCAGCGTGCTGCCGTGGAGGCTGCCCGGGCTGAGGGTGACAGTGTTGGGGGCATCTGCGAGGTCTGGATCGAGGGCCTGCCCATCGGCCTGGGTGATCCGGCCTTTGGCAAGCTGGACGGCCTGCTGGCCCTGGCCTGCATGTCCATCGGCGCTGTAAAGGGTGTGGAGTTGGGGGCGGGCTTTGCCAGTGCCCGGCGCCGGGGCAGCGAGAACAATGATCCCCTGAGCCCCGAGGGGCCCCTGAAGAACGATGCGGGCGGCACCCTCGGCGGCATCAGTACCGGAGCCCCCGTGGTTGTGCGTCTGGCGGTGAAGCCCACCAGCTCCATCACCCGCAGCCAGAAGACCATTGATCGTGACGGTCGCGCCGCGGAGATCGCCACCCATGGCCGCCACGACCCCTGCATCGCCCCGCGCATCGTGCCCGTGGCCGAGGCCATGTGCGCGCTGGTGATCTACGACGCCTGGCTCACCCAGCAGTCCCTGCGGGGTGACCAGATCAGTCCAGTCCCAGAGTGGGATTGGGATGCCGTGGAGGCGCTGTTCCCCCGGTAGATGGTTACATGTGATGGCAGCCACTTTCGGATGGGCATGACGAAGCGATGACCGAGCCGGAACGCGACCGGCCGATCATGAAATTTCCTATGGAACCCGTGCTCCTCAGCTTTCACGCCCCTGTCCACGATCTCGACGTGGTGGCGCAGCATGTGGTGCGTGACGGCATCCCGAGCCACTTGCGGGACTGGCAACAGCGCAGCGGAGCCCGGGAGCTGGTCTATCTGGCCACCTGCCAGCGGGTGCTGTGGATGGTCTGGGGCGGCGAGGCCGAGGCCATCGATCCAGGGCCGGGCGCAAGGCGGTACGAAGGCGAGGAGGCCTGGTGCCACCTCCTGGCCATGTCTGCGGGGCTGGAGTCCGCGAACCTCGGCGACCGCGAGATTCCCGGCCAGCTCAAAGACGCCCTGGTACAGGCCCGCGAAGTGGGCAGCGCCGGTGACGAAGCCCAGACCGCCCTGGAGGATGTGATCCGTGAGGGCCAGCGCCTGCGTTCCAGGCTGGGGCTGGCGGACGGCAATGTCAGTGTGGCCACGGTGGCACTCAAGCACCTGGTGGAAGGCCTGCCCGGGGGCGCCTCCGTGGCCCTGGTGGGCGTGGGCCCCATGACCCAGTATCTGGCCGAACGCCTGCCGGAACGGGGCTTCCACGTGGTGGTGGCGAATCGCACCCGCAGCAAAGCCCACGATCTGGCCGATCCCCTGGGCCTGGCCACGGTGGATCTGGGCCAGCTGCGCCACGATCCGGCTGGCTATGACGCCATCGTCACCGCCACGGCGGCCCCGGAGCCCCTCTTCACCCTGGAGGCCTGGCAGTCGCTCAAGCGACCCATCTTGCGCATCCTGGACCTGGCCCTGCCGCCGGACTCGGAGCCCGGACTGGAGCAGCTGACCTGGGTGCACCGCATCGACCTGAACGCCTTCCTGGCCCAGACCGCCACGGCCCGCGCCCTGCGCGCCGAGGCCGCACAGAAGGCCGAGCCCTTCCTGGTAGGTGCCGCCCGCCGCCTGCGCCAGCGCTCTCTGACCCGGGCACGCAAGCGGCACATGGCTTCGGCCCAGGAGCGGCTCGACTCCGCCTGGGCGGCCTTGGAGGCCGAAGTGGGCGCTCTGGAGGACTCCATGCAGGGCCTTGATGAAGCTCAGCGTGAGGCCCTCAAAGAAATCCTCAGCCGGGGCCGCACCCTGGCCTTCCGCGCCCTGGTCCAGACCCAGCCCAAGGCCAGTCCCATTCCTGACAACAATGAAGAGGCGGTCAACCCATGAGAACGCAGCAGGAGCGGAGTTCCACTTTGGCGCAGCCGAAGTCCGCAGGGTGCGGCACAGGAGGTGCCGCATGAGCACGAAACATGTCACCGTCGCCACCCGGGGCTCCGCCCTGGCCGTGGGTCAGGCCGAACCTCTGGTGCGGTTCCTGGAAGCCCGGGGCTATGAAGTCTCCTGGCGCAAGTTCTCCACCTCCGGCGATCAGTGGCTGCAGGGCCCCCTGGACAAGCAGGTGGGCGGCGGCTTCTTCACCAAGGAGCTGGAGGACGCCATGGCCGCAGGCGCCGCGGACCTCCTCATCCACAGCCTTAAGGACGTCTCCCTGGAGCGTCCGGTAGGCATCATCCCCGCCTGCATCCCCCACCGTGAGGACCCCGCTGATTGGCTGGTGCTGCGACCGGATGCGCCCGAGGACATGATGATCGGCACCAGCGCCGTGCGCCGCGAGCGGGTGCTGAGCCAGCTCTTCCCCCAGGCTCGCTTCACCTGGATCCGCGGCAACGTGCAGACCCGCCTCCAGCGTGTTCGTGACGGCGTCCTGCGGGACGCCCTGCTGCACGGCACCTTGCTGGCAGCGGCGGGCCTCAAGCGCCTGGGGCTGGACCTCAGCGGCCTCACGGTGCGGCCCCTGCTGCCCACGGAGCTGCCTTCGGCACCGGGGCAGGGTGCCCTGCTGGCGGAGGCCCGCGCCGATCGCCCTGACCTCATCGAGGCTCTCGCCGAGATGCACGATGCCCTCACGGCCCGCTGCGTCACTCTGGAGCGCCAGGTGCTGGCGGGCATCGGGGGCGGCTGCCAGCAGCCCCTGGGTGCCCTGGCAACGCCCCAGGCCGACGGCAGCCTCCTGCTCCAGGTGGCCTATGCCCCCGAGGGCGAACTGCGGCGCGCCGAGGCCTGTGGCCATGACGACGCGGTGCTCCTGGCCACGGTCCTGAAGGGCATCGGCCTGGCATGATGGCGGCCGCCCCCCGACCCCGCTTGGCGCTGGCAAGGCCGGCCCAGCATCCCCTCGCGGACCTGGTCCGCAAAGCGGGGTGGCAGCCCATTCCCTACTCGTTCACCAAGCTGCAGCCCACCCAGGCGCCGCCGCCGGTGCCCATCGGCGAGGTGGCCGCGTTGCTGCTGCTGAGTCCCTCTGGGGCTCGGGTAGCCTCCTCGGCCCTGCCCGCGGGGACCTGCTGCCTGGCCCAGGGCGCAGGCACCGCCGAGGCCCTGGGCCGCGAGGATCTGAATCTCCACCTGCCCCAGGAGGCCCGGGCCGAGGCCCTCTGGGATCTGCTGCAGGAGCGCTTTCCCGAGGGCGGTGACTTCATCCTCGTGCGGGGTGAGCGCAGCCGTGAATACCTCGAAGAGACCGCCGCTGGCACGGCCTGGCGCCTCCACGCCTGGGTCACCCACCGGGAGGCCGCACGGGATCCCTTTCCGCCCCTGCCTGAGGTTGAGGCGGTGCTGGCCCTCAGCCCCTTTCAGGCGGAGCTGCTGGCGCCCCTGACTGCGCACCTGACCCGCTTCGCCTGGGGCAGCGGGGCCACGGCGGCCTTTGCCCGCTGCGGCGCCCCGGCCACGGCCCACTGCGAACCCAAACCCAGTCTGCTCTGGGCCATGCTGGCCCAATTCCTGGCATCTCAAGAGCACCCGAAGGAGGAGTCCCCATGTTGAACCGCTCCCGCCGCCTCCGCACCAGCCTGGCCATGCGCAACCTCGTGGCCGAGACCGACCTCCGGCCCCGGCACCTGATCCAGCCCCACTTCGTGCAGCCCATGGCCGGCAGCACCGAGATCTCCAGCATGCCCGGCATCTTCAACGCCAGCGTGGAGGACACCCTTCGCCAGGTGGAAAAGGACCTCAAGAAGGGGCTCACCAGCGTGCTGCTCTTCGGCGTGCCCGAGGATGCCTCCAAGACCCCCGATGGCCGCTACGTCTGCGATGCCAGTGGCGTGGTGCCTGTGGCCGTGAAGGCCCTGAAGCAGGCCTTCGGCGCGGACCTCATCGTCATGACGGACATCTGCCTCTGCGGCGCCACCAGCCACGGTCACTGCGGTGTCGTGGATGAGAATGGCGTGGTCTGCAACGACGAGAGCCTGCCCATCCTGGCCGAGATGGCTCTGCGCCATGCCGAAGCTGGCGCCGACGTGGTTGCCCCCAGCGACATGATGGACGGTCGCGTGGCCGCCATCCGGCACATGCTGGATCAGAATAGCTACACGCAGACCAGCATCCTCAGCTATGCCATCAAGCACACTGGCGCCTACTACGGCCCCTTCCGTGAAGCGGCCCACAGCAGCCCCAAGTTCGGCGACCGGAAGACCTACCAGATGGATCCCCGCAATGCGCGCGAGGGCCTGCGGGACGCCCTGCTGGACATCGAGGAGGGCGCGGACATGCTCATGGTGAAGCCCGCCCTGCCGAACCTGGACCTCATCTGGCGCCTGCGGGAGGCCCAGCTGGCCCCCATCTGCGCCTACCACGTGTCCAGCGAGTTCAGCAGCGTGAAGGCCGCCGACCGCCTGGGCTGGGTGAACGGTGACCAGCTCATGTTTGAGCACCTCATCGCCATCCGCCGCGCCGGCGCCGACATGATCGTCACCTACGCCGGGCGGGAAGCTCTAGAGAAGGGCTGGATTTCGTAAACAATTTTTAACCGCAGAGGGCGCAGGGAAATGACCCTCTTTCCTCTGCGCTCTCTGCGGTTGATTTCTTTAGAGGTTTTATGAGCAACGAAACGCTGTTTGCTGAAGCACTGACCCACTTCCCCGGTGGTGTCTCCAGCCCGGTGCGGGCCTTCCGGGCCGTGGGGGGCACGCCGAAGTTCTTCAAGAAGGCTTCCGGGGCCTGGTTTGAGGATGAAGATGGCCAGCGCTTCCTGGACCTCTGCATGTCCTGGGGGCCGCTGATCCTGGGCCACGCCCACCCGGACATCCTGGCTGCAGTGACGGAGTCCATGCAGGAGGGGCTCACCTTCGGCGCCCCCAGCCGCCGGGAGCTGGTCCTGGCCCGGCGCATCAAGGAGATGGTGCCCTTCGTGGAGAAGATGCGCTTCGTGTCCTCGGGCACCGAGGCTGTCATGTCCGCTCTGCGCGCGGCCCGCGGCTTCACGGGTCGGGAGCGCATCCTCAAGTTCGAGGGCTGCTACCACGGCCACAGCGATGGCCTGCTGGTGAAGGCCGGTTCGGGCCTCGTGACCTTCGGCGCCCCCACCAGCGCCGGCGTGCCCAAGGCCATCGCGGAGCTGACTTCCGTAGTCTCGTTGGATGACATGGAAACCCTGGAGCGGACCTTCGCCGAAGTGGGCGGTGAGTTGGCCGCGGCCATCATCGAACCCATCCCCGCCAACAACGGCCTCCTGCTGCAGCGCCCCGAGTTCCTCCAGCGCCTGCGCGAACTCTGCACCAAGTACGGCGTGGTGTTGATCTTCGACGAGGTCATCAGCGGCTTCCGCGTGGCCCCTGGCGGCGCGTCGGAGCGCCTGGGCATCACCCCGGACCTGGGCACCTACGGCAAGATCATCGGCGGCGGCATGCCCGTGGGCCTCTACGGTGGGCGCAAGGACATCATGGGCGTGGTGGCGCCTGACGGGCCGGTCTATCAGGCCGGCACCCTTTCGGGCAACCCCGTGGCCATGGCCGCGGGCCTCGCCACCATGGAGAAGCTCACCCCGGCCTTCTACGCCAACCTCGAGGCCAATGCCGCCAAGTGGGCCACGGCCTTTGAGACCATCCCCGGCCTCCACTGCCCCCGCTACGGCAGCCTGCTCTGGCCTCTGTTCCAGGATGGCGTGCGCCGCAGCGACGGCGTGAAGGGCGAGGCCATAGGCACCTTCAACCGCCTGCACAAGGCCCTGCTGGACGAGGGCGTCTACCTCCCCCCCAGCGGCTACGAAGTGGCCTTCCTTGGCGCCGCCCACGGCGAAGCCGAGCTGGCCCACTTCCAAAAGGCCGTGGCCAAAGTTGCACCCCAGTTCGCCTGATCTTTTCAGCTAGCCGTTTCCCTCTGCGTTCTCTGCGCTCTCTGCGGTGAATGGTTCTTTTTGGTGATGTGATGACCCAGCCCCTCCTCCGCGTCCTCAATGGCGAAGCCCTCGATAAGCCCCCGGTCTGGTTCATGCGCCAGGCGGGGCGGTTCCTGCCGGAGTACCGCGCCATCCGGGCCAAGGCCACCTTCGAGCAGCTGCTCAATGACTCGGACCTGGCGGCGGAAGTGTCCTTGCAGCCCATCCGGCGCTTCCCCAAGATCGACGGCGCCATCATCTTCAGCGACATCCTGGTGATCCTGGATGCCCTGGGCTGCGAGGTCACCATCCCTGAGGGCGGGCCCCGCATCGGCAAGACCCTGGACCAGATCGACCTGGACCGGCCCCTGGACGAGCGCGTCTTCGAGCCCGTGCAGGCGGCCATCCGCAAGGTGAAGGCCAACTTGCCCCCCGCCGTGACCATGCTGGGCTTCGCCGGGGCCCCCTGGACCCTGCTGGCCTACGGCATCGAGGGCAAGGGCAGCAAGAGCTGGTCCAAGGCCAAGGCCTTCATCCACCAGGAGCCGGTGCTGGCGCAGAAGTGGATGGAGAAGCTGGCGGATGCAGCCGCCCGCCTGCTGAACCTGCACATCGAGGCCGGCGCCCAGGGCGTGCAACTCTTCGACACCTGGGCGGGAGAACTCGATGCGGACGACTACGCGACCTTCGCCTTGCCCGCGGTGGAGCGCACCCTCTCTCAGGTGACCGCTGCGCCCACGCTCTTCTTTGCCCGCACGGGTTACCTGCCGGATGCCCTGAATGACCTCCCCTGCCAGGGGCTGGCGGTGCCCTGGCAGGTGCCCATCAGCGAGGCCCGGCGCCGCTTCCCCAAGATGGTGCTCCAGGGCAACCTGGACCCCATCGCGCTGCTGGCCGGGGCGGACACGGCCAAGCGAAAGGCCCGCGCCATCGTGGATGCCATGAAGGGCCACCCACACATCTTCAACCTCGGCCACGGGCTCACCCCGGAGACCGATCCCGCCGTGGTGGCGGCGGTGATTGAGGAGGTGAAGGCATGAACAAGCTTGCCGATCTCATCCGCCGCTACGACCGGCCCGGCCCCCGCTACACGGGCTATCCCATGCCCCCGGTCTGGTCCGACGACTTCCCGGAGCCCCTGGTTTTGGAAGCCCTGGACCGGGCCAACGCCCGCCCGGATGAGGCCCTTTCCCTGTACCTGCACATCCCCTTCTGCCCCCGCCGCTGCGCCTACTGTGGCTGCAATGTGGTCGTGAGTCCCCAATACGATCCCGTGGAGGCCTACCTGGCGGCGGTCGCCAAGGAACTTGATCTGGTCTGCGCCCACCTGAAGGATCGACGGAAGGTAATGCAGCTGCACTGGGGCGGTGGCACGCCCACCTACCTCAACGCGGCGGACCTCAAGCGCACCTTCCAGCTCTTCAAGGACCGCTTCGAGTTCCTGCCAGAAGCTGAGATTGCCATCGAGGTGGACCCCACGTTCCTGACCCCCGATCAGCTGCCGGCCCTGCGGGAACTGGGCTTCAACCGTGTCTCCTTCGGAGTGCAGGATCTCGACGAGAACGTCCAGGCCCTCATCACCCGCGGCCAGACCTGGGAGCACACCCTCACGGCCATGAGCCAGTGTCGGGAGTTGGGCTTCGAAGGCGTGAACCTGGACCTGGTCTACGGCCTGCCGGGCCAGACCATGGACACCTTCCGCCGCACCCTGGAATCCACCCTGGAGCTATCGCCGGACCGCATGGCCATCTACGGCTTCGCCTACCTGCCCACCATCATGCCCTTCCAGCGCAGCATCCCCGCCGAGACCCTGCCCACCCCGGAGATCCGCCTGGACCTGTTGCTCATGGCCTCGGACATCCTGGAGAAGGCGGGCTACGTGGCCATCGGCATGGACCACTTCGCCCACCCCAAGGACCCCATGGCCAAGGCTGTCCAGGAGGGCCGCCTCATCCGCAACTTCATGGGCTACGCGGTGTCCGCGGGCACGGACCTGCTGGGCTTCGGCCCCAGCGCCATCTCCAACGTGGCGGGCGTATACGCCCAGAATGAGAAGATCCTCTCCAAGTGGGAGCACACCGTCACCGAGGGGCATCTGGCGGTGCACAAGGGGCACCGGCTTTCGGACGATGACGAACTGCGCCGCTGGGTCATCCACCACCTCATGGGGCACTTCGAACTGCGCTGGGAGGAACTGAACGCCAAGTTCGGCGTGGAAGGACCCACGCTGTTCGCAGATGCCGTGGCCCAACTCCAGGAGGAAGTGGCCCAGGGAACCGTGGACCTGCGTCCCGAGGGCATCTTCATCACGGACCTGGGGCGCCGCTTCGTGCGCAACCTGGTCCAGCCCTTTGACGCCTACCTCGCCGGGCTCAGCGCCAAAACGCCCTTCTCCAGGACTGTCTAAGTCTCACAGGTCATTCTCTGCTTCTCCTCGAGCCTTCGTGCTCATCGGTTCTATTCTAAATTTTAACGATTCACGAAGTTGCATAGGTTACCCGCGAGCCTATATTGGGCCTTAGGAGACCTGCCCGTGGGGCCTGGGTCTCTGAGGCCCCCCGAAGTACATGACCCCCCTGGCGGTCTTCTTTAAGCATCTGGCGCTCTGCCGGACGCTCGGGGAGGGTTTATGTACCGGTCCTTGCTCCTGCTGGTTCCAGCCCTGATGCTTCAGGCGGCGGAATCACCCATCCCAGGTGCCACGGAGGTGCGACCTGGAGTATGGGTGCTCCGGGGGGTGCCCACCGAAGAGGTCTTCGCGGCACTGAAAGGCCAACGCATCACCCACGTGGTGGATCTGCGTCGGGATGGGGAGGCGAACCTCAACTGTGAGGCCGAGGCCTCCACGCTGGGCGGCATGTCGATCCAGTACATCCGATTCGCCATCTCCACGACGCCCCCGAACGGGGACTTCGACTTCCTCTGTTCCTTCGTAAAAGACCTGCCGCCGAAATCCAGGGTGCTGTTCCACTGCGGCGATGGCAACCGGGCCGCGGCCGCGGTCTGTCCCTGGCTCGTGCTGGCCAAGGGGATGCCTCTGGAGGAGGCCATCCAGATCGCCAAAGCGGCTGGACTCCAGTTGCCCGCGACAGAGCAGGCCCTGCGGCGCTACTTCAGTGCCCATGGGCGGGGCTGAACACAAATCTAGTTCTTGCCCTCGGCGTACATCCCCTCGATGAGCGCTGAGTACATCTGGTTCACCACACGTCGCTTCACCTTGAGGGAAGGGGTCAGCTGGCCACCCTCCAGGGTCATTTCCTGCTCGATGATGGCGATCTTCTTGATGCGCTCGTAGTTGGACAGGTGCTCGTTGACGCGCTCCACGCGGCTACCGAGCTTGTCGATGATCTGCTGGTTCTTGATGAGCTCGGCGTGGGACTTGAAGGTGATCTTCTTGTAGCCGGCCCAGCGGATCAGGCTGTCGAAGTTGGGCACCACCAGAGCCGTGAGGTAGTTGCGCTGGTCGCCGATGAGCACCGCCTGGGAGATGTACTTGTCGCTCTTGAGCTGGTTCTCGATGGGCTGGGGGGCCACCTTCTTGCCGCCACTGGTGACGATGAGCTCCTTCTTCCGGTCGGTGATGTAGAGGCGTCCCTCGATGTCGAAGTGGCCGATGTCCCCGGTGTGGAAGTAACCCTCCGCATCGATGGCCTCCTCGGTGGCTTTTGCGTTGTTCCAGTAGCCCACCATGATGTTGGGGCCCTGGCAGAGGATCTCGCCATCCTCGGCGATCTTCACGAAGGGGCGGCCCTCCCATTCCGTGTAGATGGGCCTGCCCACGCAGCCTGGTACCACCTCGCCCAGTCGGTTCACGGTGATGATGGGGCTGGTCTCGGTGAGCCCGTAGCCCTCCAGGATCGGGATGCCGATGATCCAGAAGAACTCCATGATCTTCCCGCTGAGGGGAGCGCCACCACTCACTGCGATCTTGAGGCGGCCACCGGTGCGCTGGCGGATCTTTTCGAAGACCACGGCCTGGGCGGTGCGGTACCAGGCCCCCTTCCAGGAGGGCGGGGTCTGGTCCTTCAGGAGGTAGGGCAGGGCCTGACGGCCCGCCTGCATGGCCCAGTGGAAGATCAGGCGCTTGATGAGGTGGCCTGAGGCCACCGTGTCGTAGATCTTGGCGTAGATCTTCTCGTAAATGCGGGGCACCGAGGCCATGACCGTGGGACGCACCTCCAGCATGTCCGCGGCCACGGTGTTCACGCTTTCGGCGTAGTAGATGGCCGCGCCGATGTGGAACCAGAGGAAGAGCCCCGCCATGCGCTCGAAGATGTGGGTGAGGGGCAGGAAGCTGAGCGCCCGCTCGTTCTCGATGAGGCTCACGGTGGCTTCGGCGGCCAGCACGTTGGTCACCAGGTTGCCGTGGGTGAGCATGGCTCCCTTGGGATCCCCGGTGGTGCCGGAGGTGTAGATCAGGGTGAGGATGTCCGAGGCCTGGCGCTGGGCGCCCCAGGCGCGGACCTCAGGTCGGCGGTCCTCCATGGCCTCGCCCTCGGCCTGGAGGGTGGACCAGAGCGCCAGGTTCCGACCGCTGCCCTCGGGCAGTTCGCCGTCCATGAGCACGGCCGCTTCCAGGGTGGGGAGCTGTTCCCAGTTCGCCAGGATTTTGTCCAGCTGGCCCCGGTCTGAGCAGACCACCCACTTGGCCTGGCTGTCCTTCAGGATGTAGCCAGCCTGGGCCACATTGAGGGTGGCGTAGACGGTGACATCAGGCAGGCCCTGGATGGCGCAGGCGAAATCGAGCATGGCCCACTCGGGGCGGTTCTCGGACATGATGGCCACCCGGTCCCCGGGCTTGAGCCCGCGGGCCGCCATGGCCAGGGCCAGCCGCTCCACCTGGGTCACCAGATCCGCATGGGAGATGGGCACGTAGACGCCGTTTTTCCGGGCTGCCAGGGCATCAGGAAGATTCCGTTCGGCGGCTTGGTAGAAAAGTTGGGCAATCGTTTCGAGGGGCTGCGCCACAATGACTCCGTGAACTCATGGGATGTGGGGAGATGTTAACAGGTACGGATGGGGCTCTGCTGGGGGAGGCCATCTCGGCCTTCCACTTGGAACAGCGGGCCCGGGGCGTCTCGCCCCACACGGCCCGGGCCCAGCAGGGCGACCTGGCCAAGCTGCTGGACCACGCCTGCCAACAGCGCTGGGGTGCCTGGAGCGTGAGCGCGCGAACCCTGCGGGGCTTCGCCCTGGAACTGGGGGACCGGGGCCTGGACCCCGCCTCCCAGGGCCGCATCCTCTCCACGGTGCGCGGGTTCTTCAAGTGGCTGTGGGAGACCCAGCGCATTTTGAGCAATCCCGCTTCGGGCTTGCGTAACCCCAAGCAGCCCAAGCGGCTTCCGGCCTTCCTCACTGAAGGTGAGAGCCAGGCCCTCCTGGACCTGCCAGAGGCCGTGGACTTCCCCACGGCGCGCCTGTCCTGCCTTCTGGAGTTCCTCTACGCCTCGGGGCTCCGCGTGTCGGAGCTGGTGGGCTTGGACCTCCAGGACTTCCTCCCGGAGCGCACCCTGAGGGTGCTGGGCAAGGGGCGAAAAGAACGCCTGGTGCCCTACCACGAGCAGGCGGCGGTCGTACTGGAGCTCTACCTGGCCCACAGGTCCGCCTTCCTGGCCGCCAAGAGCCTGCCGCCCAGTGCCGCTCTGTTCCTCAACCAGCGAGGCGGTCGCCTCACACCCACCAGCGTCCGCGCCCTGCTACGCAGCGCCCTGGAAGCTGCGGCCGTGCGCAGCCGGGTGAGCCCCCATGCCCTGCGCCATAGCTTCGCCACCCACCTGCTCAACCGCGGCATGGACCTGCGGGCGATCCAAGAGCTGCTGGGCCATGCCAGCCTCAGCACCACGCAGCGTTACACTCACCTGGGGCTGGAAGAGCTGGCCCGCACCTACGAAAAGGCCCATCCCCGGGCCAAGCTTTCCAAGTCCTAAGCTGGAGCCGCCTTGAAAACCGTGATCCCCGTTCCCACGATCCCGACCCTGGCCGTGCTGGGCACTGACGAGCGTTTCCCGGTGCGCCGCATCTACTGTGTGGGCCGCAACTACGCGGACCATGCCCGGGAGATGGGCATGGATCCCCTGCGGGAGCCGCCCTTCTTCTTCGGCAAGCCCAGCGATGTGGTGGTGCCCGGTGGGGGGGTGATCCCCTATCCGCCCCAGACCTCCAACCTGCACTACGAGGCCGAGCTGGTGGTGGCCCTGGCCAAGGGCGGCCGCGACATCCCAGCGAGTGAGGCCAGCGCCTGCATCTACGGCTACGCCGTGGGTATCGACCTCACCCGGCGGGACCTCCAGGCCAAGGCCAAGGACAATGGCCAGCCCTGGGACACCGCCAAAGGCTTCGACCACTCCGCGCCCATCTCAGTCATCTGCCCCGTGGCCCAGGTGGGCCACCTGAACGTCGGGGCCATCTGGCTTTCGGTGAATGGCGTCGAAAAGCAGCGCGGAGACCTGAGCCAAATGACCTGGTCCGTGCCCGAAGTCATCGCACATATCTCCAGTTACATGGAATTGGCGCCTGGGGACCTGCTGTTCACCGGCACACCTGCGGGTGTGGGACCCATCGTGGCCGGGGACAAGGTGCTGTGTGGGATCGAAGGGCTGGGAGAACTGGCCATCACCATCGTCTAGGTGGAAGGGGCAGGGGCGGAGAAAAACCCTTTCTGCAATGAAAACAGAGTCGTAACCCCTACGCTATCAATCCTGAATCCGGGAGGGGTTCGAGAGTGACACGATAGCCGAGAGCTTGGAGGCGGCGGCTGAGCTTATCGACTTTGACGGTCTTCTCCCGCTTGTCGAGGAAGGCTTCCC
>Ga0118677_10000698_pt1 | contig 72898 bp, 58 predicted proteins | sample AliMusrvi5mmetaG_FD_86154 | JGI IMG/M metagenome (GOLD analysis project Ga0118677, IMG submission 86154) | reverse complement strand
AAATTAGCCCAATCCATTCTTTTGATACGAAAGGATGCAAATCCTTTTTGCTATCAAAAACTAAAAATATAATTACAAGTTACTTTAACGGGGTAAAACCCTTATAAATTTACGTATGAAAATAAATTTTCTAGTAGAAAGCACTAATACTTAATGTGCAAGCTTGATATCAACATGTTTTTGAAAAAATATCGCATCAAGGTCTTGCAGAAACTAAAAAAAGCAGTATCTTTGCAACGCTTTTGGAGAAAGGCATTTTCAATCCGAATATAAATTCGGGCGTTTAGCTCAGCTGGTTCAGAGCATCTGCCTTACAAGCAGAGGGTCGGCGGTTCGAATCCGTCAACGCCCACTTTTAATAGGATATAAATAATAAGAAATCGGGCGTTTAGCTCAGCTGGTTCAGAGCATCTGCCTTACAAGCAGAGGGTCGGCGGTTCGAATCCGTCAACGCCCACAAATAAAGGTTGTACATTAATTTGTATGACCTTTTTTTTATTCTATATTAGCTGTTTAAATTTAGTGAATAAAGCATGAATGGATGGATACAAAAAAAGGACAAAACCCGAAGTTTTGTCCTTTTTTTGTAATTATAAAAAAATGGTTTATTTTAAATAAAGTGATAAAGAAACACGATTGTAGCATCCAATGCGGTTTTTTTATTGTCTTTAATTTCCATTGAAACCTGAATTTCTGCTTTTGAAATTCCACGTAGGTTTACAAGAGATTTTAGTTTCGCACGTACGCGAACTTCGCTGTTTACCAATACAGGTTGATTAAAACGAAGACTTTCAATACCATAGTTTACAGTAAGTTTTGAATTGTTTACTTCCACAATTTGTTCCCACAAGTAAGGTAAAACAGAGAGATTTAAATATCCGTGAGCGATAGTTGTTTTATACGGGCTTTCGGCTTTTGCTTTTTCTTCGTCCACGTGTATCCATTGGTGGTCTAGCGTTGCATCGGCAAACAAATTGATTTGATCCTGTGTAATTTTAATATAATCTGATACACCTAGCTCTTTTCCGATGTATTGTTCAAAATCTGCAAAACTGTTGATAATAATTGGATTCATATAAGTATTTGATTTTTAGTAAAATTGTATTTATGCACAAAAAACGTAATTCTGTGCAAATGTACTTTTTTTGCATTAATGTACAATATTTTCTTGATTTTTTTTATCTATAAATTGGAGGTGTATAGGTCAAATTTCAGGCTTTTTTTGATAAGTTTTGAAAATAGCTTAACTGTTATGGTGGGTTGAGTTGTTTTATGGTTTTAATATTAGTTTTAGAACCTTTTCAGTTTTTCAAGTAGTATTCGGTTTTCCTCGGGTGATCCAACAGTAATACGTATACATCCCATGCATAAAGAAACTGTATTGCGGTTGCGCACAATAATGCTTTTTTCGACCAGATATTGATAAACTGCATTTGCATCGGGAACTTTTACTAAAACAAAGTTCGCATCGGTAGGATATATATGCAGAACTAATGGCAATTTATTAAGCTCCTGAATTAAAGAGTCTCGTTCAGCAAGTAACGTACTTACCCAGTCTTTCACTTGATCAACATTTTTTAATGCCGATAAAGCCTGTTTTTGTGTTAGAATGTTTATGTTGTAAGGATACTTAATTTTATTCAGAACAGCAATAATTTCTAAGGATGCAAAAGCCATTCCTAGTCGGATTGCTGCACTTCCCCAGGCTTTGGAGAATGTCTGTAAAATTACCAGATTGGGATATTGAGGTAAATACTCTGAAAAACTTCCTTCGGAAGCAAAGTCAATATAGGCTTCGTCGAGTACCACTATGCCTTCAAATGAGTTTAACAACTTTATAATTTCATCGCGGTTAAGGCTGTTGCCAGTAGGGTTGTTGGGGGAGCAAAGCCAAATGATTTTTGTGTACAGGTTTGTAGCTGAAAGCAGACTCTCTGCTGTAAACTGAAAGTTTTCGTCCAATAAAACCTTTCGGTATTCCACGTCATTTATTGATGCACAAACCTTATACATCCCATAAGTAGGTTCGATAGCCACCACATTATCTAACCGTGGCTCACAAAAAGCGCGGAATAATAAATCAATTGGTTCGTCACTTCCGTTGCCTAAAAATATGTTTTCTGCAGCAACGCTCTTTATTTTTGAAAGTAGCTCTTTTACTTCCCATTGCAATGGGTCCGGATATCGGTTGTATGGTGCATTGTATGGATTTTCGTTTGCATCCAGATATACCGATGCTTCACCTTTGAATTCGTCGCGGGCGCAAGAATAGGGCTGTAGGTCACGGATGTTTGAACGTAAAAGGTTTTTTATATTCATATTATCTTGTTTTTGTAATCTGTTTGTTTATGTCTAATTGGGAATTTGTGTTGGATTTAATGATTGGTATAGCTTTAAAAATTAACTCCACTCTTCTGTTTTTTTGCCTTCCGGCTTCGTCTTTGTTTGATGCAACGGGTTCACTACTCCCTTTTCCTGAAAATGTAATCCTTGATGTTTCTATGCCTTTTCCTGTAAAATAGTTTCTAATTGCTTTGGCGCGGGCTAAAGATAATTTGTTGTTGTAATGTTCCCTGCCTGTAGAATCGGTGTGACCGATAATTTCTATGTTTAATTTTTGGTTTTTGTTCAGCAAATCAGCTAATTGTTGTAACTCTGAAACGTAAGTTTTCTGTAATGCAGATTCGTTCAAATCAAAATACACATTGTTTAAAATATATTTTTTGTTTGTTTCTGAGCTCATTATTTTGTCTGTAACCTGAGCTTTCTGAACGGAATTAGATATAGTTATAAAGTCCTGAACAAATGTTGGCAAACCCAGCATACAAATACCTCCATTTAAAGTTACAGCTTCAGCCCTGTACGAGCAGCTTGATCCAATCGTGTTGGGGTTGTCAATCACAGAAAGATATTTTGACTGATATTCGGCAACATAAATTCTTCCATCTATTCCCAATTGCAAAGCGCCGAGAAATCTATTGTTTTTATTTCGACCGATCAATCGTATTGATTTTTGTATAGTTTGTTCATTGCCGTCATTAATCATAGCCTGATAAATAAATCCATTTGATACCATGCTAATATATAATAAGTTACTGTTTGGCGAAAACTCCAACCCGTATGGACTTGACTTAGCATCAAATTTCAGCGTAATTGGGTTCGTGATTGTTCCATCTTTTGCATTAAAATCGAAAAGCTGGACAATCTTATTGCCGTTTATTGCTAATGCAAGCTTTTTTTTATCGGGAGACATTTTCATATAACCGATTGTATTATAGATCGATTTATCATGCTTCATGCCAATTGTCGAGATAATCGGTTGTGGGGATAATCCATTTTTTGTCAGCAAATAGACCAGAAAAACATTCGATTCATACTCGTGTACAATGACCCATATATCAACATTATTTGGATGTTTTACTGCAATAAGTTTTTCGGTGAAGTGGATATTTATCGGTTCATTTTTCACGGTAATATCTCCTAGCCCTTTTTCTTTTGATAAATCAACAATGGAATAAGTGAACCCGCCTTTTCCACCTTCTGAATCCACAGTAAAAACATAAAAAATGGTTTTACTTCCCGGCTTCGGAATTATTATAGTAGATTGTGTTGACGATATATTTCCTTTCAGATCCTTGCCATTTGGCATTAGTGCATTATTTTTATTCCATACGGAAATTCCATCGGTATAAAATAGTAAATCTCCTTTGTTGTTTGATAAGGTTGAACAGCCTTCAATAGTATTTATTTTACTACCGGTGAAAGATTGAACCTCTCCTCCTTTAAAATCAATGCCGGCACCATGCCCAAAAATCCATTTACTTGACTCAAACTGTGCATTTGTATTGAACAAGAGATTGAATAAGAGGATGATGAGTATAAAGAATTTAATTCCGAATCGTTGATTTTTGTTGTACATCTTTTAAAACATCTTATCTTGGATGTCTGCTTTCTCTCACTTCTACAATTTTTTCTTCATTCAGACGAATTTTTACTGCATTGCTATGTGCCATCAGATCTTCGCTTTCAGCCATTAGGATAATGGCGTTGCTGAGGTTTGTCAGGCCTTCGGGCGTAATTTGCTGGAAAGTAACCTTTCGGATATAGCTATCCAGATTTACGCCGCTGTATGCTTTGGCATAACCATTAGTAGGCAAGGTATGATTAGTTCCGGAGGCATAATCGCCCGCACTTTCGGGCGTATAATTACCCAGGAAAACAGAACCCGCATTGATAATGTTGGCTGCAACCCCCATATAGTAACGGGTGGAAATTATTAAATGCTCGGGTGCATATTCATTTGTCATTTTTACAGCTTCTTCTAAATTTTTCAGCAAGATGATTTTGCTGTTTTTCAGTGCTTCGCGGGCAAAATCTTTTCGCGGAAGTTGTTCTATCTGAATCTCAATTTGTTCCAACACCGGATCAATGATTTTTTCACTTACTGTTATCAAAATAGACTGGCTGTCCACGCCATGTTCGGCTTGCGAAAGCAGATCTGCGGCTACAAAGGCCGGATTGGAAGTTTCGTCTGCTATCACTTCCACTTCCGAAGGGCCTGCAGGCATATCAATGGCCACATCGCGCAACGAAACCAGTTGTTTGGCGGCGGTTACATATTGATTTCCAGGTCCAAAAATTTTATATACTTTCGGTACCGACTCAGTTCCGTAAGCCATAGCTCCGATAGCCTGCGTTCCACCAATTTTAAAAATACGATGTACCCCTGCAACCTTGGCTGCGTACAATACGGCAGGATGAATTTTACCTTCTTTATTCGGAGGAGTGCAAAGCACCACTTCTTTACATTCTGCTATTTGTGCAGGAATACCAAGCATTAGCACTGTTGAGAATAAAGGGGCCGTTCCTCCAGGAACATATAATCCTACTTTCTCGATAGCAATGGCTTTTTGCCAGCAATATACGCCTGGTGAAGTCTGTATTTCAGGTAGTTCCTGTTGTTGTGCTGAATGGAATTTCCAGATATTGCGGCGCGCCATTTCGATGGCTTGTTTCAGGTTGGGCGTAATTTGTTTTTCTGCCTCATCAATTTCTTCCTTAGTTACTTCAAGTGTGTCAAGGCTTACTTTGTCAAATTGATGAGTGTATTCCTTTACGGCTTTGTCTCCCCGTTTGCGAATATCATCCAATATTTTTTGTACTGTTTTAAATAAAGAAGTACTGTCGAATGTCGGGCGTGTGAGTAGTGTTGACCAATCTTCGTGTGATGGATATTTGATAACCTGCATATTCTGTATATTTTATTTAATTACTTGTTATTTAGTCACTTTGCTGCGTGATATCAACTTGCTAGTTACTCTAATGTCAGTTGTACTCTAAGAAATTATTTTTTCCCAATGGTCGTGTAGTTCTTTCATATCATCTAAGACGATGCCCGCACCACTGTCTGATAAAACTTCCGGATTCAGTGGTCCTGTATTAACGCCGATGGTAAAAAGTCCGGCGGCTGTTGCCGATTCTACTCCTAATGGTGCATTTTCCACTACTATTACTTCCCACGGCTGGAGTCCCGATTTTTTCAGAGCCATTAAATAGGGTTCAGGGTTCGGTTTTCCATATTTTACATCAAATGCCGTTACTATTTTGTCTTTTTGAAAAACACCCGGGAAATTATTTTCAAGGCTGTCGAGTAAGGTAGGTTGACCTGAACCTGTGACAACAAATATCTCCAACTGTTGTTTCTGAATTTTTTGTAGTAACTCTAGTGCGTAAGGCATTCGTTCAGTTTTACCACACTTTTCAAACAAACTAGATTTTAGCCGATAAATTTGTTGTTTTTCTTTCTCTGTAGCATTTCGGCCATGTATCTGAATAAATACACTATCAATAGTGGAGGCACCGGTGCGTCCCTCGTTCATGTAGGCTTCATACTCAGTAAACGGAAGTCCCGTTTGTTGCATGGCTTGTACCCAGGCAGTAGCATGATTTTTCATTGAATCGAAAAGAACGCCATCCATATCGAAAAATATTGCTTTGGGCTCAAATGCAGGATAATTTCTTATCTGAATAAATTTCTCTTTTTCGGCTGTAAACATGTAGTTAAAATTTATGCAAAGATACTGATTTTGTCACTTATAACCGAACTTTTTGCTGTCGGAATTACTATTTTCTATTTGAAAAGTGATAAAATACCTCGTTAGAGAATCTGATTGTTTTTTTTGATCATTTTCTGATCATTCAAAAATATGGTTTTAAGATTATTTTGAATAAATAAAATTTCGTATTCTTTTGTATTTGAATTTAAAAAAGGGATGTGGAACAATCGGGAGAGAAGTACGAATAAGACGTAGAGGTCGCAGTTTAGAAACTTAATTATGTCAGAAAAATGGGATAGTTATTTTTTTGCTAATAGCAGATTAGATTATCTTGTAAATTTCCATAATGCTTTCAAGTATATGGTCAAAATCAATTTTTAAGTCAATCAATTGACCGCTATGAATGTCGAAAACCCAGCCGTGAACCGTTAATAGCCTGTCTTTGTAAGCCTTTTGTACATCAGGAGTTTTAATGATATTGACACATTGCTCCTGAACATTCAATTCTACGAGTCTTTTGTATTTCTGTTCTTCGTCGGTAATTGCATTGAGCTCTCTTTTATGAAGCCGATAAACATCCCTGATGTTTCGTAACCAAGGGTTTAAAATGCCCAAATCGGCAGATTCCATAGCCGATTTCACTCCGTTGCAGTAATAATGTCCACAAACAACTATGTGTTTTACTTTCAAGTGACTGACAGCGTAGTTAATCACTGACATGGCACTCAGGTCGGTATTGGGAACCATGTTGGCTATGTTGCGATGTACAAAGACCTCGCCGGGCTGAACACCCATAAGTTCTTCTGCTGAAACCCGACTGTCTGAACAGCCAATATACAGAATTTCAGGATTATGACTGATGGATAGTTTCTTAAAGTAATCTTTATCAGTTTTGAGTTTTTCAATAATCCAGTTTTGATTGTTGCGGAAAATGTGTTTTATCTCCATTTGATTTAATGTTGGAAGTGACACCTCTTAAAAGTTTTCACATTTATTTGTTAAGATTCAATTATCCTGATTTCAGATGTAACTTGTATGGCTTTCCGATAAAGTGCTTCAACTCCACAGTAGGTTTCTTCAGACATTCGTACTGCTTTTTCAAGCTTTTCAAGGGGCAGATTTTTACCGGTGAATTTATATATTACGTGCATTTTACAATACTGCTTTGGGTGTTCATCAGTAACGTCACCTTGCACTTCGATGGAACATTTCTCAATTTCAATATGCATTTTTTTCAATATAGAAACCACATCCATTCCTGTGCAGCCACTTAAAGCCACAAGTTGAAGCTTTTTAGGACTTGGACCCGTATCCTTTCCGCCACCTTCCACGGTTGCATCCATTAGTACTTTATGACCGTTCACATCGGCTTCGAAAGTCATATTGCCTTTCCACTCTGTTTTAATAATGTGTTTGTCTGACATTTTTATATTTTTTTTTGTTGTTCGTTTTTTTAATTTGATTTTACTCAAACAACGCACAAAGATAAGACTTTGTTTTTGTGAGTGATTTAATCCCCCAAAAATATGTACTTTTGAATTTTAATTTAATGATTTATAAAAATGAGAAAAAAAATAACATTCCTTTTAATCCTGACATCAGTATTTCCATTTTATGCAAAAAAAACGGAGTACCGCTTATTAATTGGCACTTACACTGATACTGGTAAAAGCCAAGGGATTTATACCTATAATATTGATATGAGTACGGGTAATTTTACTCAAAAAGCTGTTGCCACTGGAGTCTCGAATCCAAGTTATTTGAGCATTGCGCCAGATAAGAAATTTGTTTATTCGGTGAGTGAAAGTTCGGATAGAAGCACTGCCAATGCTTTTTTATTTGATGAAAAAAACGGAAAACTGATAAAAATTAACTCTTCATTGACAAAAAGTGGAGGTCCATGTTTTATTGCCGTTTCTGAGAAACATGTTTTTACTGCTAATTACGGTGGTGGAAGTATTTCGGTTTTCGGGCGAGTGGCTGATGGTTCACTGACTGGCGTTTTGCAGCTAATCCAACATACTGGAAAAAGCATAAATAGTGAGCGTCAGAACGAACCACATGTGCATCAGGTCATTTTTTCGCCGGATAATAAATATGTTGTTGCTAATGATCTTGGAACGGATAATGTGACTGTTTACAAGTATAATCCGGATTCAAATACTGAAATACTCGTTCCTTTTGATACATTGGCTGTAAAACCCGGAAGTGGTCCGCGGCATGCCGTTTTCAGTAAGGATGGCAAAAGACTTTATTTGGTTCAGGAAATCGATGGAACTGTTTCGTTTCTGGAAATTAATAACGGCAAACTAACTCTTATTCAAGAAACTACTGTCGATAATAAAGTCGGAACTATGAATCAGGCAGCAGATATTCATCTTTCGTCAGACGAAAAGTTTCTTTATGTCACAAATCGAGGAAATGCAAATGATATTACGTGCTTTTCAGTGGCAAAGAATGGGAAACTGACATTTAAACAGCAGGTTTCTACGGGAGGGGATGGGCCACGTAATTTTGCAATCACTCCTGATGACCAATATGTGTTTGTAGCTCATCAATTTACAGATAATATTGTTATTTTTAAACGAAATAAAAAATCTGGTTTTTTATATGATACCGGAAAGCAAATTGTTGTGGGAGCACCCGTTTGTTTGGTATTTTATTAAAGGAATAAAAGAGCGGCTCAACAAAATTTGAGCCGTTTTTGTATCTTGACACTTTTATCTTTCACAGTTTCACTTCTTCGGTAATGCTTCCATAGCGGTGATATTCAAAGGCAATGCTTTGTTCTTTTACGTAATGAATCAGTTCAATTCGTCCTTCAATAATTGGTTTATCTGAAGCAATGTATTTCCCAGTTTTGGCTGCTTTCCGGTAACATTCGTCATTCAACAGACTGCATGTACGAATACGTTCGTATTTATCCATTTCAACCAAAAATTCTGGCTCGGTTTGTACAATTATCAGGAAGTCCTTGCCAACGCATTTCTGAATTGTTTCCAGTTTTTGGTCGTATTTACTGATACTTATTTTCAACCCTGCTCCTGTAGTTTTAGCTGCAGCCAGCACCATAAATACATCACATAAATTATCACTGGATTGTACCCGTAATCCTATTTTTTTCAAGGGCAAATACCGGTATGTGTTTCGTTCACCCAATAGATTATTTATGTCCAGTTCCTGAGAAAACTCATTATCCATATTAGTTTTGTAACTTTCCACGGCTTTGAGGAAACGAACCCTTTCTGACAATTCAAGAGCTGCTGAATATGACTTAAACGTGTTATATTCTTTTGTTTCTATATCTGTTAATGGATTTTCAGTGATATTTACAAAACAAGATACATAATTTCGTCCACCGGCTTTTATGCCACCACCAAAGGCGGAGCGTTTCATGCCACCAAACGGTTGGCGGTTAACAATGGCTCCGGTAATTCCGCGGTTGATATAGAGGTTCCCGGCTTCTATTCCGTTTTTCCAACGCAGTTGTTCTGTCTCATCCAAACTTTGTAAACCTGCTGTAAGCCCGTATTCAGTTGAATTCATTAATTTAATTCCATGATCCAGATCATCGATACAAACTACACCCAACAACGGTCCAAACAATTCGTTTTGGAATGTATAGCTCCCGGGTTTTACACCCCATTTTACACACGGTTTTAATATGTAATTTTTCTTGTCAACGAATTCCGGTTTTACCAACCACCATTCGCCATTTTCTAAGTGGTTGATCGCATCCAGGAGTTTTATATTCTCATTCGTTATCATTGGCCCTACGATATTCCCGCCCAACCATGCACTGCCTGTTTGTATGCTTGTTACGGCATCCGTCAGTTTTGCTTTGAAATCAGGGTCGTTATAAACTTCTTTTTCGAGTAGTAACAACGAACAAGCCGAACATTTCTGGCCAGCATTGCTGAATGCCGAAGTGACAATGTTTTGAATGGCATGATCGCGGTCTCCGCTAGTGGTAAGAATGATGGCATTTTTTCCTCCAGTTTCCGCCGAGAGTGAACATGTAGGATTTTTCTGTAAAATGCGGAAGGCTGTGTCTGTTCCACCGGTCAGAATTATGTGTTTGATAGATTTATGCGACGTTAGGTAATACAATGTCTCACGCTTAGCAGGGCAAACTACCTGCAAGGCATCTTTAGGTACACCAGCATCCCAAAAGTATTTGGCAAATTCCCATGCTACGGGCAAAGCCACGGTTGCAGGTTTAAGAATCACCGTATTTCCTCCAGCCAATGCAGCAGTGACACCGCCAACAGGAATGGCTAGCGGAAAATTCCAGGGTGAAATTACCAGCACAATACCTTTGGGTGTATAGGTTACGGTTTTTAGGTCGGCAAACGCTTTCATGGTAGTAGGGTAGAAACGGCAAAAGTCAATGGCTTCGGAAACTTCCACATCTCCTTCACCAAATGTTTTTCCGGTAATGGCAGTCATGCAACCAATCATGTGCCCACGGTTATTACTGAGGTTGGTAGCAACCAGATGTAATATTCGGTTGCGTTCGTCAACGGTTGTTTTCCGCCAGTTTGAAGCGTCAGCTTCTGCAATGCTAATGATTTCTTTTACCTGTTCTATGCTGGACAAACTTGCTTCGCAAACACAAACTTTTTCGGTTTGGTTGTGATCTATATACACATATTTCTTTTCGGTCGTAAATTCCTTATCACCAATTTGAACAGGAATTTGAATGGGCTTATCAGCAGGCGATTTTTTCCATATTTCGCGGATTTTGTCTGCCCATAACCGATTTTGTTTCAAATCAAAATTTGTGTCCGGCTCATTTCTGAAATTTGATAGAGGATAGTTGAAATTTGACAATTCATTTTCTGTATCATTTGTTTTTTGTTCTGTAATCTTTGTTCTTGATTCCTGGCTCTTGAGTCTGTTCTGCGTTCTAAAAGATTTTGCCTCCATGTTATCTTTTATCTCAAAGGCTTCAATAAATTGTTCTTTAAGGAAATTCCATTGTTTGCTATCGTATTTTAGTCCAAACGAATAGCTCAGGAAGTTGTCTTTTCCTGTATTTTCGTCGAGGCGGCGAACAAGGTATGAAACAGCGTTGAGGAAATGTTCATTTTTCACCACCGGCGTGTACAGGATAATTTGTTTGTCGAGTTTACGCATTACTCTGGGCAGATAGTTTGCCATTCCTTCCAGCATTTCGAAAGTTACCTGTTTTTCCACATCCATTTTTTTGCTCAATAAACATGCATAACCAATGCTGAAAAAATTGTGAGAAGCAACACCAATATGCAAGGCTTTTGCATTTTCAGGTTCGAGTGCCCTGTCCAAAATATGCAGGTAGTTAGCATCCACTTCCACTTTGCTGTGCAAAATGGGATTTTCCCAACCTTTCAACGACGAAATAATGCTTTCCATTTGCAGGTTGGCACCTTTAACCAGACGCATTTTGAGCGGTGCACCACCTTCGGCTACACGTTTCTTCGCAAATTCGAGTAGCTCAGTCTGGAAGTTCCATGCATCAGGCAGATAAGCCTGTACCACTATTCCTGCACTGTAATTTTTGAATCGCGGTTGGCTTAACACGGTTTTGAAAACATCTAACGTTAGCTCGGTGTCTTTGTATTCTTCCATATCAAGGTTCACGAACTTTGAATGGACATTTCCATGGTCGTCGGTGTACGGAAAGTCAATGGATTGTTGGTAAATAATGGTTAGCCGTTCGCATAAGTCTTTTTTGTTTTTCTCGTAATTAAGTGGATTTATCTGGGCGTAAATGCCTGATATTTTGATAGAAATATAATTTATCAGTGGGTCTTTCAGGGCATCAAGGTAATGGTTGTATCGTTTATCAGCTTCAGCATTACCCAGCACAACTTCACCTAATAGATTTATATTCTGACCGATATGTTGTTTGCGACGTTCGCTTAAATGGTGGTTTAAAAAAGTTGGTTTTTCGTTGATAATAACTTTGGAAGTATCGGAACGAAGGCGGTTTTTGAAAATAGGTACGGCAATAAAATCGAACAAGTAGCCGAAAGTGGTAAATAATTTTAGCAGAAATGCATCTGTTGAACTGAAGAATTCCGGCACTCCGTATCGTTCAATAAGCTGTTTCATACGACGGGCAAGTTTCTTGTTGTGGTGAATTTGCGACGACTCGTCCAGCATTTTCGAAAGCAGTGTTTTATCGTTCGGATTTTGGATGAGAATGGCATATTTCTTTTGCTCTTTCAGTTCATTTGCGGTGATTTCTTTTTCCGATTTTTCCAGAAAATCTTTTGCCCAATTAAGAACATCTGATGTGCTTATTCCTTCCATAAATTTTTTAAGTATTTACAATTAAGTAGTTACAAGTTACAAGTCTGATTATCTGAATATTGATTTTAGAAAACATATCAATAAATATTATTGACAACTTATATTTAAAATTGACCGAAATATAAATGAAAGAATGAAATAAGTAGCAGTTACAATTAAATGTCGTATTACTTAAAAGAATATTCAACCACATAGTAGCACAGAGTTACATAGATTAGCTTCCCTGACCGTTGGTTCACATAGTTTTAAATTATGTTTTCTTGAAAATAAAGCTTGATTTTAACAAGACATAGTCAAGATAGTTGTCGGGACAAATTGTTTTCTGAAATAATTCGAGCATTACTATGTGAATTCTATGTGCTTGATTAAATACGACATTATATAATTCTTACTACTTATGTATAAATGTAACAAAAAATATAATACGAAAGTTTTAAGATTTTAAAATAGGTGTTTTTTTCGATTCTGTTTTTTTTTGTCTTTTTTTAAAGACAAAAAAAAAGCTCCTGTTATCTTTCGACAGCAGGAGCTTTATTGTGTGTTAAAACTATGTTTTAGCTTCTTGGAGTTGCTTCTTTAACAACCATGGTGCGGCCATCAAATTCCGCTCCGTTTAATTCTGCGATAACTTTTGCAGCAGCAGCATCGTCAGCCATTTCTACAAATGCAAATCCTTTAGATCTACCTGTTTCACGATCCTGGATAATTTTACAAGATCCAACTTGACCATACTCTTCAATAACCCCTTTAAGGTCATTTTCTCTAACTTTGTAACTTAAGTTACCAATGTAAATGTTCATAAAAATAAAATATATAAATAAATGTGATTCAAGATAAGTGAATTAATCAGGATATAACAAATTCTAATTGAAAATAAGAGTTGATATAAACGTCCGATATAAATACACTTTCTATATTCGGGTACAAAGGAACTCATTTTATTTGGTTCGCACAACCAATTAATCAAGTATTATTGAAATATAGACACTTAAACGTTATTATTTACATTTTAATACATTTCAACCCCGGCAATCATTTAGTAATTAATCGTTCTATTTTAGTACAGTTCACTACATTCCAGAAAGCTTTGACATATGCTACTCGTTTATTTGATAAAGTAGTGTTTTAAAACAAAATGAGAAATTTGGATTTTCAAGTATCACCTTTGATAGTAAAAAAATCATTAAGATTATAAATCACGCAATAATTCCATTTCTTTCAGGGAATTATTACTGCTTTTCTTTATTTGCCAACGATAAGCCCAGCAGGTCGTTGCAAAGTAAAGAGCAGTTTGTATCCACAAACTCACGTATTCAAACGAAATGTGGTTTATATCTGCTCCCATACTATTTATTTTAATATAACCCTGTACGCCACAGGTAGATGGAAAGATCCAAGCAAAAGCTTTCCAGAAACCGTTTATGTTGGATTGTGGCCATGATACGCCACTTATAAATATCAATATCAGTGAAAAGAAGAGAAAGAGCATCATACCTGTTTCGCGGTTTGGTAGGAATACAGATACGGTCATAGAGAAGAATATAACCGATAACAAGAATGGCAGCATAAACTTCACGATATCAAGTGATATGCCGATGTGTGGCAGATTGAACGAATGTGGTATTACTCCCAGAATAAAGAACGACCAAGTTGCGTACAGAAGAAGGTAACAAATACTTTTTCCAACAATTACACGCAACGTTCTACCACGATGTACTGCCGACGCCACCAACACATGAAAGCGGTTTTCTTCGCGTGACGTTCCAGCTATCATGCCAATGCCAAGAAAGAGTGTTTGCTGAATAATGATAATCAATATGGCAGGCATTAAAAAACTCGCAAAACCTGCACCTTCGTTATAAAGCGGTACGCCATAGTATGGTATAGGAATCGCGGAAATAGTGGCTGCTTCACCCGTTATGCCGTTTGAATTCAGACGTTCCAGTTGTATCTGATTACTCATGGCTTGCACACTGTTACTGCATGCCTGACTGATGATTCGGTAATACATAAAACTGCTTATATCGCTGTACATGGAAACAGTTGTCTGGTTGCCGGTGCTTAACTTTTTGCTGAAATCAGCAGGAATATAAACCACTCCATGCACTTTCTTTTCAACGAAAGCTTGTTTGGCTTCAGCTAATGTGCCATATTTACAAGTTATCTGTACATTTTGAGTAGCATCGATATGTCTCAGTAGTTCTCGTGACTGTTGACTGCGCGAACAATCCACAGCAGCAACGGGAACATCAATTAGTGTTTCATTTTGATACAAACTGCAATAGATAATTGGATAAGCCAGCGGAGCCAAAACCAGCATAATCACTACACCACGGTCTTTGAACATAGTCCGGAATTCAATCTTTATCACTGCCAGCGTGTCGCGGAAAAAAGATAAGAATTTATTGGACGAATATCTTTGTTTTAGTATATTCATTGCATTTTTTATTTAATAGGGTAGTTCTGGTTAATAGCTGCATTTTTCAACCGATTATACACAAAAAAAGGTAAGATGGTGAATGACAGCAAAGTAATAAAGGCAATCAATGAATATCGGATACTCACCCCATTAAGAGCCTGATTTACATATATGTTGAAAAAATGATGAATAGGGAATAAATAGCTGAAAATACGTGTTCCATAAGGCATTTGTTCAATAGGGAATGTTGAACCGGCAAAGGTAACACCTAACATACCAAAGAATCCCCCTAGAGTAACACCATCGCGCAATACCGGAGTAACTCCGATAAGTAAAATACCAATCGATTGTGATGCTACAACCAGCATGAATGTTGCCAGAAACATCCAACCGATGTTTGCATTCAGGGGATAATGCATATAGCGGAAAAGCAGCATATCACCAATAATTCCAATTGCAGTGAAAATAACCGTATAAGGCAATAATTTACCGGTTAGTGATGAAAACATGGAATTATTTCCCATTTCGAGCCATTCGTGCGAAGTTCGTTCTTTAAATTCAACACCCACCGCAAAAATAGTCATCATCAATACCATTAATTGTAAAACTCCGGGCAAAATGACATTTAATAAATAGGTGCCGTAATTAGCCCATGGATTACCAATCAGGTGAGTGTCTAATACAATAGGTTGAATAATGCCCATAATACGGTTTTCTTCCAGACCTTTGGCTCGCAGTACTTTTCGTTGCATTGCTGCCGAAGTAGCCACGCTCATATAACTCAAATCTTTGAGTATGAGGGAACCTGCAATCAGGTAAGCGTCATTTACGTAAAATGTCAGTGTTGGTCTGTGGTTGGAAATAACTTTTCTCGAGAAATTTTTTTGTATCTCCACAAATGCATAGATATTTCCACGTTGCATTTCTTCGCGCGCTTCTTTATGACTGTTCAACTGCACAACAATCTTAGCTTGTTGTGTCGCTTCCAGGTTGCGTGTAAACTGCCTGGATAATGATGAATTATCCATATCAACTACAGCAATGGGCATTTTATTCGGTTGTCCTTCGTTGAAGAACGTCAGAAAAAACACATAACTAAAAGCCATAATAAGTACAGTACCGATAAAATAAATCGGGCGGCTGACCATTCGTTTGAGCTCACGGTTCAGCGTGTTGGTTATGGCAGAGAATATATTGTTTGACATGATAGACCACCAACCCCTAAAGGGGAGTAAATATTAAATTGATAAATAGTGATATAGTTTTAAATATCCAAAAAGTCCCCTTTAGGGAAACCAACGGTCATAGACCAAAAGGAGATAATTAAGGATTTATTTTATCGTTTCCTCAAACAAAGCTGTCATTCCCGGCCGTAAATCAACCACTTTATTTACTGGACGTGCACGAACCTCAAATGTTTTTACGTCAAACTGTCCGGAGGTCTTGGTGGCTTTCCAGGTGGCGTACGAAGCCATCGCTTTGATATAATTTACTTTAACATCAATAACCTGATTATTCAATGCCGGAACTTTTACTTTAAATGTTTTACCCATTTTCAGTTCGCCCAGTAAATCTTCACGCACATTGAAGGTAAACCAGATATCGTTCATGTCAACAATACACATAATAGGTGCACCTGTTCCAACTAGCTCACCACGTTTTGGATAAATCTCTGTTACCTCACCGTCAATTGGAGATGTCAGCGTAATTTCTTTCAAATATGATTTTATCTCATTTACAGCACCTTTAGCACGTGCAACCAAAGCTAGAGCAGCTTCTTTGTCTTCACTTTCAGCACCGTTCAGTGCCATGTCATATTGCGATTTAGCTCCGTTGGCAGTGGCTACGGCAGCTTTATATTGGGCTTCGGCTTCGTCATGTTTTTGTGCAGGAATTACTCCTTTGTCATATAAATGTTGAACACGGTCGAATGACTTTTTGGCAATGTCAACACCAACTAGTGCTTTCTGCCACATTTCATAAGCACCTAAAATTTGTTCTTTACGAGCTCCTTTAATGGCTTTTTTGTTTTGAGCCTGAGCTGCATTCTCGGCTGCATTGGCTTGCTCAAGTTTAGCCGCAAGTTCAGGACTATCAATAATAACCAAGGTATCTCCGACTTTTACTTGTGTACCTTCTTCAGCTAAAAATTGTTGAATACGTCCCGGCACTTTTCCGGATATACGAATCTCCGAAGCATCTGCTTCTCCCTGAATGATAATTGGTTCGGGTTTATTTACAATTAAACCTATGATGAAAATAATAACGATAACTACTATCAAAGCAAATAAACCTGTTCTTAAATCTTGATTTCTTTTTTTCATTGTTGTAATATCTTATTTTGTTGTATTTTATATTATTGAACTAACTAACTGATTAACTAATTAACTAATAAACCGGCTTCTTACTTTCTTGTCCCTGAATTCACCGTTCCCAATGATTTTGCCAGGTATAAATCACAGAGTTTTGCATCTATATTAGCATCAATGTTTTCAGATTTTGCCGAAAGCCAAGCTGTCAGGGCACTCAGTAAATCTGTAGAAGTAATTACACCTGCACTAAATCCCTCGGTTGCATATCGTAGATTTTCTTCAGCATTCTCAATGTTGTGTTGGGTAGCTACTTTTTTCTTCAAACTTTCTGTCACTTTGTACGAACATTGTTTAATCTGCAATTGCATTTTCTCTTTGGTTTCTTCTAATTGAAGTGTCGCAATCTTATGTTGCGATTTAGCTGCATTCAGTGTATGAAACTTATCACCAAAATGGAATAACGGTACATTGGCAACAACGCCCACGGTAAACATTCCTCCAAATTCATTTTTATAACCATTAAAAGAAGTTGGATTCGAAATCAGATAGTTACCGGTTAGTCCAATATTAGGCATAAAGCGCGATAACATTATTTTTTCATTTGATTTGGCTATGTTTTCTACCTGAGTCAGGGCTTTTATTTCTGGTCGGTTGGCAAGTGCCTGATCAATAGGAATCAATGGAGTTGTTTTATCAGATGCAAGCTCGGTGTCAACCAATGTATAAGTTTCGTCCAACGGAATGCCACATAACTGATTCAGTGCCATTTTAGATAGATTCAGTCCATCTTCCGCTTTTGTTACTGTTATATCTGCTTCGTTAAGCTTTACTTTCACTTTCAACGCTTCAGATTTGGTAGCCACCCCTTCCTCAATCAGTATATTGACGTTAGTGTCAACCTTTGCAATTAAATCCAGGTATTTTTTTGCCAATTTCACTTTATTTTCAAGTGAAACGACACGCCAGTAAGCTTCATCCACTTCCAGCAACAGTTCTGTTGTTTTATTTTCCTTCTGTGCATTTGCCAGATTCTCGCCATATTTGGCTATATGATATAATTCCAGAATCTTACCACCCATAAATATTGGTTGCACAAAACCAATGGTTCCGGCAAATACATTTTTAATGTCTAATTCCAATGCGCTTTTGGGCAATAAAGCCGTATTTTTCCATTGGATTTTCTCTGGATTTGCTTTAGGGTCAAAAACATTTCCAGATGCATCTACAGGAGCATATACCCCTGTTGCTACTTGTTTCCAGCTATTGTTCCATGAACCGGAATAATTTACTGTCCCGTTGGCATTCATATTATAAACTGGCAAATATTGGTCGTCAGAAAGTAACGAAATGTTCTTCTGATTCCAGGTGTAAACACCGTTTGCCGAAAAATTTGGAAGGAACTGTGTGAATGCTGCTTTTTTCATTTCACGAGCAGCATTTACACTTTCCTGTGCCATTTGTAAACTTTTGTTGTGAGTGAGAGCCATTTGTCGGCAATCTTCCAATTGTAATTCCCTCTGCGAATACATTTGCATGGATGCAATGATCGCTATTACTATTAATACTTTTTTCTTCATACCTGATATAAAATATAATTATATAAACAATAGTTGTGTATGCAACAAAATAAATAAATAAAATTATTTGAGATTTGCCATGATTTTTTTCAAAACAACTCTACTTACGTTTAGCTCTTCTTCTGTAATATTATTCAGAGTTTTGGTTACTATTATGTGAAATAAATCTGTTGCTTTCTTTTGTAAAGCAACTCCGGCTTCAGTCAAATGAATAAGGTTAATTCTGCGGTCGTTATGATCGGAAACACGTGTTACCAGATTTCGTTTTTCCAATTTATCAATAAGTCTGGTCATACTTGGTTTGTCTTTAGCGGTATGGAAACAGAGTGTCTGTTGTGTCACTTTGTCTTTTTGCCACAGACATGCCAGCACCGACCATTGTTCGGTAGTAATCTCAATGCCTTCAGCTGCAAAAGCTCTTAAGAATGTTCGGTTGATAGCTGTTGATATTTTTCCTACCAAAATATCAAATACTTCGTCGTTCTGCAATTGTGTCATGATGGTTATATCTTTAATGGTTGTTTAAACAACTGTGCAAAAGTACATCTACTTTTTCAGATTATGTGCGTTTCTTATGTTATAAAACATTAATATGCTGAATTTAATTAATCATTAGCAACTTGTAACTCTGCAACTACTCAAAGTAACGAAAGACAATATAAAGGTTAAGAAACGAATTGTTTATCTGGATATGAAGAATGTTGGTAAAAAAAATCGGAGTGAAACCTTGCGTTTCACTCCGATTGTATAGAAATTTATCCAGTAGGAATTAGAATCCACGAATAGCTTCGATTCCTGGAAGAACTTTACCTTCCATATATTCCAACATAGCACCACCACCTGTAGAAACGTAGCTAACTTTGTCAGCCAAATTGTTTTTATTGATAGCTGCTACTGAGTCACCACCACCAATTAATGAGAAGGCACCTTTAGAAGTTGCTGTAGCCACGGCGTGAGCAATAGCAGTTGTTCCTTTTGCAAATTTTTCCATTTCGAAGACACCCATAGGACCGTTCCAAAGAACTGTTTTAGAATTGGCAATTACTTCGCTGAAAGCAGCGATAGTTTCGTCTGCAATGTCCAATCCCATCCAACCGGCAGGAGTTTCGTTGGTTTTTGAAATACAAGTTTCTGCATCTGCTGCAAATTTATCAGCATTAACGGCATCTGTTGGGATATAAACGTTTACGCCTTTTGCTTTTGCTTTGTTCAAAATTTCAAGAGCCAAATCTAATTTGTCAACTTCGCAAAGTGAGTTGCCTATTTCACCGCCTTGAGCTTTAATGAAAGTATAAGTCATACCACCACCGATAATCAGGTTTTGAACGCGGTCAAGCAAGTTTTCGATAATCATGATTTTGTCAGAAACTTTTGCACCACCCATGATGGCAGTAAACGGAGCCTGAGCTTCTTTCAACACTTTATCCATAGCAATAAGTTCGCTGTTGATAAGAAAGCCGAACATTTTGTTTTCAGGAGCAAAAAAATCAGCAATAACGGCAGTAGAAGCGTGAGCACGGTGAGCTGTTCCGAATGCGTCGTTTACATATACGTCAGCATAAGAAGCTAATTTCTTTGCAAATTCTTTTTGTTTAGCTTTCAACGCTTTTTTAGCGTCTTTCTTTTCTTCGTCAGTTGCAAATTCACCGCGTGGTTTGCCTTCTTCTTCTTCGTAGAAACGAAGGTTTTCCAACAATAGGATTTCACCTGCCTGAAGTGCTGCAGCCTGAGCTTCAGCATTAGCACAATCTTCAGCGAACTGAATTTTTTGACCAACACGTTCTTCAACAGCAGAGATAATTTGTTTCAAAGAGAATTTAGGATCCGGATTTTGTTTCGGACGACCCATGTGCGACATTAAAATTACTGAACCACCATCAGCTAAAATCTTTTTAATAGTCAACAATGCACCGCGGATACGGGTATCGTCGCTTACTGCACCTGTTTCTTTGTTCAATGGTACGTTGAAGTCCACACGAACGATTGCCTTTTTGCCGGCAAAGTTGAATTTGTCAATAGTTTGCATAACTAATATTTTGAAAGTTTGATAATCTGCGAAATCTGTTTTTTTTTGCTAATAGAAAAGCAGTTGAAAACAATTTTGGGTTTTCTATAAGTTGCTTTTCGGGTGCAAAGGTACAAAAAAAGTTACAGAATAGGAGTGAGTTTTGCCTGTGTATTTTTTATAAAAAACATTGCATTTTATAGCTAAAAAAATTAAAGAAATTTTTCTTTAATAAATATATAATTGTATCTTTGTGACGTTTTTCCAAAATAGTAAATTACAACTTAAAAAATAAAAAATTATTATGTCAAAAGTAACCGTAGTAGGTGCCGGAAATGTAGGCGCTACCTGTGCAAATGTACTTGCATTCAATGAAGTAGCAGACGAAATTGTAATGCTCGATGTAAAAGAAGGCGTTTCTGAAGGAAAAGCCCTTGATATGTTGCAAACAGCTTCATTGCTTGGCTTCGATTCTATAATTGTTGGTTGCACCAACGATTATGCTCAAACAGCTAATTCAGATGTTGTTGTTATTACATCAGGTATTCCGCGTAAACCGGGAATGACACGTGAAGAACTTATCGGAGTGAATGCAGGTATTGTAAAAACAGTTGCTGACAACATTTTAAAATATTCTCCAAACGCTATCATTGTAGTTGTATCAAACCCAATGGATACAATGACTTATTTAGCTTTAAAAGCTACCGGAATTCCAAAAAACAAAATTATTGGTATGGGTGGAACATTGGACAGCTCACGTTTCAAATGCTATTTGAGCAAAGCATTGAATGCTAACCCAACTGAAATTGAAGGTATGGTAATTGGTGGTCATGGTGATACTACAATGATTCCATTAACTCGTTTTGCTTCTTACAAAGGTCGTCCGGTTGCTGATATTCTTGATGCAGAAACTTTGGCTAAAGTTGTTGCTGATACAATGGTTGGTGGTGCTACTTTGACCGGTCTTCTGGGTACTTCAGCATGGTATGCTCCTGGTGCTGCTGCGGCTTATTTGGTTGAAGCGATTATCCATGATCAAAAGAAAGTGATTACTTGCTGTGTATCGTTGGAAGGTGAATATGGACAAAACGATATTTGTATAGGTGTTCCTGTATTGATCGGTAAAAACGGTGTAGAGGAAATTATCGACTACAAACTGAATGCTGAAGAAATTGCATTGTTTGAGAAAAGTGCTGCTGCTGTACGTGCAACTAACGTTGTGTTGAAAGAAATCAACGTTTTGTAATTGGTTTTTAATAATCGAAAAGTCGCGGTATTTTTGCTGCGACTTTTTCTTGTTTTTATAAATACATTCAAAATCTTGTAATAATACAAATTTGTTTATTTTAATTGGATTCAAATTTTGTTTAGTGCTTAAAATTTAGTGCTTTAATCAACATTAACACGATTTTATATTTGGTATTAGAATTCATTTTATATCTTTGTATTTATATCATATTAATAAAATTTACAACAAATTTTTCATGTTAGAATCACATCAATATTTGCGTCAGTTTGCTATCAAACCATCTGTTCAACGATCGGCTGTGATGAAATTTTTACTGAATAACCGTATTCACCCCACCATTGATGAAATTTATTTGGCTTTGAGCCCAAACATGCCAACTTTGTCTAAAACCACTGTGTATAATACACTTGATTTATTTGTTGAGAAAGGTGCAGTAAGAGCGTTGGCAATTGATGAACGTAATGCCCGCTATGATGTGGACATTTCTGCACATGCTCATTTTATCTGTAAAAGCTGTGGCAAAGTACATGATCTTTTCAACGTGAATCCAAGCTACTTCCGACTTCCACAAAGCGATAAGTTTAAGATTGATGCAGTAGAAATTTCGTATTCGGGTATATGCAATGTTTGTAAGGGCAATTAAGAGTATTTAAGATATTTAGAATGAGCACACTTTTCTTAAGTTTGCTCATTTTTTTGTTAGTTTTTTTTTACATCAAACATAAAATTTTGAAGTGAATAGCTCTCTTTCTGTTCATATTTTTTTGTTGTGTCAATTTTTATCAACAGAAAGAAAAAAACGGTTTTGTACATTACCTGCGATTTCGATCGATTCAGATTTTGGCTTTCAATATGTAAATTAGTAAATCTAAACTTTTTATAAGTAATTTATTCTCATAGCATGTCGTATTTATTGGGTTGCGTGGTATTTATTGGTTTTCTGTATTTTATTCTTATTCTGATTTTTATTATCGGTTGGAAGCGCATATATGCATTTGTACCCAAAGGAAATGAATCCATAAAATCATTGATTTCTGTAGTGGTAGCTTGCAGGAACGAAGAAGATCATATCAGGCAGCTAATTGCGTGTATGGCTCAGCAAAGTAATCAGAATTTTGAGCTTATATTGGTTAATGATCATTCAACAGATGCTACCCACAATTATATAAAAGCTGCACAGGCTCAATATTCTAAAATTCAATTGGTGGATGCTGTTGGTAATGGTAAGAAGAATGCACTTAAAGAAGGAATACTTAAGGCTGGTGGAAATCTGATAGTTACCACCGATGCCGATTGTTTGCCTTCCTATCACTGGTTGGAATCTATAGCCTGTTATCAACGTAAAAATAAATGCGATCTGATTATCTGTCCGGTTAAGCTTTCTGGAAGAGATTCTTTTTTTACGTATCTTCAGGTTCTGGAATTTACAAGTTTGGTTGCTTCAGCGGCAGGAGCGGCAGGAGCTGGAATGCCTATTTTGTGTAACGGAGCAAATCTGGCTTTTACTAAAAAAGCTTGGATGGCTTGTCAGAAAGATTTGCATCCGGAAGAACAATCGGGTGATGATATCTTTTTATTGGAAAGCGTGAAGAAACGCGGTGGTAAAATCCGATTTTTGAAATCAGAATCGGCATTTGTAACGACTAAACAAGCAGGGACTTTACTTGACCTGATTAAACAACGAAGAAGGTGGTCGGCAAAATCAAGACTATATACAGATTGGCAGTTGATTTTTACAGCACTTGTTGTGTTTACAGTCTGTCTTTTTATATTGGCGTTAGCAGTTTTGTCTTTTAATAACCCAATTTTCCTATATGTCTTTTTAGCCTTGTTCTTTTCTAAATACTTGCTTGATTCAATTTTTCTATCGGCTGTCAGCAAATTTTTCCAGCTTAACAATATCTGGGGTTTTTCGTTCCTATTGTCAATTTTCTATCCTTTCTACATTGTTTTTGTTGCTGTCTCGTCGCTGGTTTATAGACCCAGAAAATGGAATTGAACTAGATATCTATTATCTCGTAATATAAAGGATGTCGCCAGACAGATTTGTTTTGTATCGTCTTAAGGTTTCTTTTGCAGGGCCTGAAATCGGATCGCCATTTCCATATGAAATAATATAAACTGATTTGCAACTGTCACAAATAGCTTGTCCTATATCGTTGGGTTTTACTCGGATTGTTTGCTTGTGCTCATAGGGACAGCTCAAATCAAATGCATAATAAATTGTATTTCCACTATCATCACGCATTACACCTGAATATACTAAAATGCCACCATACCCGGTAGCGTATATTTCAGGGATATTTGGGGTAATTCCTTTGATAAATATCAAACTTTTATTTGAAGAATTTTTGAATGTAGGATAGGTCGTAGTCAGATCTAATTGTAGATAAACTGGAAAGTCGGGGATAGAAGATATATACGTGTCATCACAGCTCACAAATTGCAATGCAAGCAAACCAACAAACAGATAATACTTTATGGAATTCATGACTGACGATTTTTTAAATGCAATTATCCGAGTTCTTCGATTCTCCATAATTCATCGTCGGTAAATGATAAATTCCTGAGCGCATTAATATTCTCCTGCAACTGTTTCACTGAGCTGGTTCCAATAATTACCGAATTTACCTGTGGTTTGCGCAAGCACCAGGCAAGTGCCATTTGAGCCAGCGTTTGCCCTCGTTGGATTGCAATTTCATTCAGTTTACTGATCTTTTGAATTTTTTCAGGAGTAAGCTGTTTTTTTTGCAGGAACCCATAGCTATGGGCAGCACGTGAATTTTCCGGAATCCCGTTCAGGTATTTGTCGCTTAGCATGCCTTGTGCCAGTGGCGAAAATGCTATAAACCCAACACCATTTTCTTCTGCCAATGGCAAAACGCTTTGTTCGATGTTGCGTGCAAAGATATTATAGCTGTCTTGGTTAATAAGGCATGGAGTTCCATTTTGACGCAGAATTTGATATGCTTCACGTGCAACTTCGGTTGGATATTTTGAAATACCCACATATAAAGCTTTTCCTAGTTTTACCATGTCAGACAGTGCGCTCATGGTTTCTTCCAATGGTGTGTTTGGATCATAACGATGCGAGTAAAAAATATCCACATAATCCAACTGCATGCGTTTCAGGCTTTGCTCGAGACTTGCCATCAGGTATTTGCGTGATCCGCCATCTCCATAAGGTCCATCCCACATAATATGTCCGGCTTTAGAACTGATTATCATTTCGTCGCGGTAGCCGGCAAAATGAGTTTTTAGTATTTTACCGAAGTTCGTTTCGGCACTACCAAATGGTGTACCATAATTATTTGCCAAATCGAAATGCGTAATCCCATAATCAAACGCAAATTGAATCATTTTCAGTGCTTCTTTTACATCATCTACATCTCCAAAATTATGCCATAATCCAAGGGAAATACGTGGTAATTTTAATCCGCTTTTTCCGCAATTATTATAACCAACAGAGTTTGTATAACGATCGGGAGCTGGAATGTATGTGTTTTCTGACATGACGTTATATTTCTTTTAATACAAAACCTTTTGTCGTCTGAAAGACACAAAAGTATTTGGAAGTTTGACAAATGCTCAAAGGTGCTTAAACACCTTTGAGCATTTACTGGCAGAATTTAGAATTTTACAGCCGGTGCTTTTTCACTTCCTTGTTCAGCTTCGAAATACGGTTTTTTCTTAAAACCGCCAATTGAGGCAATTATGCTTCTCGGGAATCTGCGAATTGCAGCATTGAATTCTTTTGCCAAATCATTGAAACGACCCCGTTCTACGGATATTCTGTTTTCAGTTCCTTCCAGTTGAGCCTGTAATTCCAAAAAGTTCTGATTTGCTTTTAAATCAGGATAGTTTTCAGTTATCATCAATAATTTACCCAGAGCTGAACTTACTTGTCCCTGGGCAGCCTGAAATTCCTGAAGCTTTTCAGGAGTTAGTTTTTCCGGATCAATAGTTACTTGAGTTGCTTTTGCACGAGCGGCAACTACACCTTCTAATGTAGAACTTTCGTGAGTTGCATATCCTTTTACGGTAGCTACCAGATTTGGAATCAAATCGGCACGACGTTGATATTGACTTTCAACATTTGCCCATTGGCTGTTGACAGTTTCTTCCTGAGTAACTAACCCATTATAACCTGACATTCCCCACAAAAATAGAATTACTATTAAACCAATAACTGAAACTAAAATAATCGTGTTCTTTTTCATTTTGATAATTTTTAATTTGTTCGAATGAATTTAAAATAATTAAGTGTTGTAAAAAGTTGAAAAAAATATAAGTAGTTACAAGTTACAAGTCTGACTATCTGAATATTGCTTTTAGAAAACATATCAATAAATATTATTGATTACTTAATTGGGGAATTACCAACCACTTGTTGATCCGCCACCGCCGGACATTCCTCCGCCAAAGCTTCCGCCTCCGCCACCACCTCCGCTGAAACCTCCGCCTCCACTAAATAAACCTCCTGCAGCTGCTCCTGCGAGAATTGCTCCCCCAGTACGGGTTAAACGCGGTATATTGTGGTTATTGTTTTCCTCATGACCGCAGAATTTACAGCGGTAAGTAGATCGCTCTGTACCCGCACTGATATAAGTTGGTGCCACAACTGTACGTTTACTTTCGAGGATAAATGCTTTTGTACCACATTTCGGACATGCTGAATAAGCACTTGGTTTGTCGAGGGTGAAAATAGCTTCGTTTTTACACGAGTCGCAAAGAAAAACATCATAATCAATTGCATGTAATTGTTCTTCAAATTGTTGTGCCAGTTTCAGATGTGCATCTTCATCTTTTTCAGATAAAATATGCATTTTACCTCCGCAAACATTACATGGTATTGGCTCTCGCCTGATTTTGCGCATAACTAATCGCCCATAAATATCGGTTGGAATTACTGTGAATGGTATCGGAATTAGTAGCAGTAAAAATATCGGCTGCGAAAAGAAAAGAATTAGTACGAATCCTGCAATAGGAAGAAAAACTGAAAACATACTAATAATAGCTGTTTTCTCGCTTTTTATTGCTTTAAACCGTGCCAGATTACTGACTAGTTTAGAGTTTTTGCGAATTTTCTGTATTGAATTGCTAAGCCAAAACCATGCGCTAACTATTAGAATAAGATAAACTGCACTGGCAATGGGTAATATTTCATTCCATGCAATAGGAGTAACAGCAACTTCCTGTATCGGTTCTTTCCGAATAATAGAGCAAATACGTTGTACACCGGAAAGTAATCCGGCATCATAATTACCTTTTTTGAACTCAGGAATCATATTTTGATTCTGTATACGCTTGCAAATGGCATCGGGTAAAATGCCTTCAAGTCCATAACCGGTTTCGAAGGTTACTTTTTTTTGATCCAATACAAAAAGTACCAGAAAACCATTGTCTTGTTTGGCTTTACCTATTCCCCATTCTTTGAAAAGACTGGTGGCAAATGGTTTAATTTCTTCGTAACCAATTGAATTAACTACAACAACAGCCACTTCAGCTCCGGTTTGTGACCTGAGTGAGTCAAGCAAAACATTCATTTGCTGTATAGTCTCTGGTTTTAATATCCCATCCGGATTGCTTACAAACCCATGAGCATCTGCTGTTATTGGATTTGGAATACTGGTTACAGTGTATTCAATGCCAAAAACAGAAACAGTAAGTGTGCAAAATAGAACAAGGAGGAACTTTTTCATAATGTTGTTTTTTATCTCTTTTATAAGAATTATTTGTTAATTTCTCGAGTCTACTAAATCCACTTCATAAATTAACATAGTATGTGGTGGGATAGCCTTATTATCGGAAATTGTATCAAAAGCTAATGAACTTGGAACATAAAAAATGTAACTCCCACCTCCATTCATTTTAGTAATGCCTTCTGTTAGCCCTTTCACCGGATGTGTTGACATGCTCCGCACAACATATGGTAAAAAGAAGTCTCCACGGGTTACTTTTTCAACAGTTGAACCATCAACCAATGAGAGTTTGTAATTTAATATCACTTCGCTTGTGGCATTTGGAATACGTTGGTAACCTTGATGAAGAACCTTGTAGTAAAGTCCGCTGCTAGTCTTATGAAAAAGTGTATCGTTATTAAGAGAATCCTTTAATGTTGTATAAAACCGTTCATTTTGGAGTTTCCAGTCCATGTAAATATCCTCCTGGCAAGATGTATATACAATAGCGAATAAAAATAAAGTAAAAGAAAATAATGCAGTTCGTTTCATATTTGTTGAGAGTTATGTAATTGTTATTTTAGGACGATATAAAATACGTTGTAAAATTACAAATTAATCTTGTTTCTTTTTGTATTGTTGTGAAAAAGATTTGCTTGCAAACTTCGGCATAGAACGTTTTGGTCCCCATCCGACAAAATTAAACGGATATGTGCCTCCATTTTTCAATACGCTTGGGAAAATATCAAATCCAATACGTTTTGAACATATAAGTTTGAATCCTTTCATGAGCCATTTTTCGGTTGTGGGGCGGAGGTTTTGCTCTACCGTTTTTCGCCTGTTGGCCAATAAAATATCAGTCAGAGGAATTTTTACCGGACATACTTCAACACATTTTCCGCAAAGTGTTGATGCAAAACTCAAATGCGAAAAAACCTTGAAACCCCGAAAAAACGGAGTCAGAACAGAGCCGATAGGCCCACTGTAAGTGGTATCGTAAGTATATCCGCCAATCGTTTTATATACAGGACAGCCATTCAGACATGCTCCGCAACGAATACAAGCCAGTGATTCATATGCTTCATTGTCTGCGAAAACGTTTGTTCGTCCGTTGTCAAGCAAAATTACCACCATTTTTTCGGGTCCATCCACTTCGTTTACTTGTCGCGGTCCGGTGAAAATGGTGTTATAAGCTGTAATTTGCTGGCCGGTTCCATGTGCTGCCAACAACGGATAGAAAAGTCCGAGTTGTTTCATCTGCGGAATGATTTTTTCAATTCCCGCAATGACAATATGTACTTTTGGGAAAGCGGTTGACATTAAGCCGTTTCCTTCATTCTCGGTAACCGAAATTCCCCCAATATCTGCAATCAGAAAGTTAGCGCCAGTAACGCCTACCTGAGCTGTGGTGTATTTCTTGCGCAATACCTGACGAACATATTCGGTTATTTCTTCGGGTGAGCTGTCAATGGGTGTTCCGAATTTCTCATTGAAAAGTTTGGCAATATCTTCTTTCGATTTGTGCATCGCCGGAGTAACAATATGATATGGCCGTTCTCCTGCCACCTGTACAATAAACTCACCTAAATCGGTTTCGACCGACTCGCAACCCATTCGTTCTGCTGTTTCATTGAGTTTAATTTCTTCGGTGGTCATCGACTTGCTTTTTACAAGCAATTTCGCATCATTTTCCTTCAGAATTTGTTCAATGAAAGCAGTTGCTTCATTTGTATCTTTTGCCCAAAGTACGTCTACGCCACGTGCGTTTATGGTTTTCTCAAATTGAAGTAAGTACTTGCTCCAGTTTTGTAAAACTTCGCGTTTAATGGCTGCCGCTTGAGTTTTGGCTGCTTCCACGTTATTGTAACGTGCCATTCCTTTACTCACGGCTGTATCGTAGCGCAAGATATTGAATTTAATTGTGTTCCGGTGTTTTACATCGAAAGCAATTGCTTCTGCATCGTGTCTAAATTTATGAGATTGCGACATAAGTCTTGATTAAATGACCCCTAACCCTTAAAGGGGAACTGAGATACTTTCGTCTTGAATATTTCAATTTATCTTATTCGTTCAAAAGAATAATAGAATATATTAACATAACCCCCCTTTAGGGGTTAGGGGTAGTTCTTTATTTTTCAAATTCAAATGAGAAACTTCCGACTCTGTTTCCGTCAATGAAGAACTCGGCGCGATAATTTCCTTTCGGCAGTATTTCGCCTACTTTCCAGTAAATAACATCGCTTTTGGAATCGCCGGTATACTCGAAACTTTTACATGCTGAATAGGCAATATCTTTGTTTTCGTAAGCAAAGACATTGTTTGGACTCTTGGTCAATACATCGCCATCGGGGCGGGTAATCCGCAAATAAATAGTTTTGTCGCCCGGTTGAGCAGTCACATTTTTAGCAATTGTATAGTTGAATTGTAAATTGGAGGTTTGTGAAAACCAACTTGTTTTTTTTCCTTTATTGTTGAGCGCGATCATGCTAAAATTAGAGACCTCCATTATCGAGGCGCGCGTTACAACCTGATTTAAGCTTTCTTTTTCTTTTGACAATTGTTGTACAGTTTCATTTGCTGCCTGAAATTTTCTCCTGACTTCCACGTTCTCAGTTTTCAGAATGTGATTTGCTGCGTTCAATGAGTCAATCTGATTCACATATTGAATCATTACTTTACGTACAGTTGCCAACTCTTGTTTTAACTGAGCTATACGTCTTGCGTTGGTCGATTTTGTCACGCGCAATTCATCTAACAATTGTTGAACTTTAGTTTTCTGATCATTCAGTAATTTTACCAACGAATCGTTATGGATATTTGAATTATAACCATCAAATTCCTGATTCATGTTGGTGAATTCTTTCTCTATCTGTTGTTTTTCAAAGTTCATTTGTTCAACTATTTCAGCTACTTCAGCTTCTTTTTGATTAGCCTGGCGAATGAAATAGAAAACGGAAAATGCAAGAGACACAATTATTAATACTCCGGCAATCAATATAATCAGATTTCTTTTTTTTTGATCCATATTCGTAAATTAAATATTTGTTTAATTTCAGAGTATTGTCAATATATTTTCAAGTTTTATTCCCCTTGAACCTTTAATCAAAACATAGTTGTTTGTGATTGTATGATTTTCGAGATATGCATGAAGTTCGGTTACATTATCAAAACAGAGATAATTGTTTTGTGTGTTTTTGAACTCCGAACCTACCAACAAAACATTTTTAAAGTTGTTTTGATGCAATAGATCAACTACATGTTGATGCTCTTCACTGCTTTGTACTCCTAACTCAAGCATGTCACCCAAAATAAGCGTTTTTGCATTTACATTCATTTGTGCAAAATTCAGAATGGCAGCGCGCATGCTTGTTGGGTTGGCGTTATAAGCATCAACGACTAACTTATTACGTTCTGTCACTGTCAATTGTGAGCGGTTGTTTTGCGGAATATAGTTTTCAAGTCCGCTTTTGATTTGCTCGTTGGTTACTCCAAAATAGCTTCCTATAGTTACAGCTGCTAACACATTTTCGGCATTATAAGAACCAATTAAGTGCGTTTTTATTTCAAATAACGTACCATCTTTTTTCTGGCAACTCATTTCAAGAAACGGAGAACAATCAATTATTTTACCAATTATCTCAGCATTGGTATCGTTCGGATTCTGGCTATAGCTAACTTTTTTCTTTATGTTAGTAAAGCCGGCTCCTGTTGCCATGTCGAGCAAGTTGGAATTTTCATTGTTTATGAAAATCTTTTTGCCGAAAGTCGCAATAAAATCATATAATTCGGCTTTGGTCTTCATTACTCCTTCGAATGAACCGAATCCTTCGAGATGAGCTTTGCCTACGTTGGTGATAATTCCGTAATCGGGGGAGGCTATTTCGGAAAGTAACTTTATTTCGCCCGGATGGTTGGCACCCATTTCAATTACAGCTAGTTCATGTTCGGTCTTAAGTTGGAGCAAGGTGAGTGGTACTCCAATATGGTTATTCAGATTGCCTTGTGTGTAAAGGATATTGTATTTTTCCTTTAAAATAGCGGCTATCAATTCTTTCGTTGTTGTTTTTCCGTTGGTTCCGGTAATGCCGATAATGGTTGTTTTAAGTTGCAACCGATGATAGTTTGCTAATTGTTGAAGCGTTTCAAGAACATTGTCCACTAAGATAAAACGGTCGTCAATGGCAAATTCGGCTTCATCAACTACAGCAAAAGCACATCCTTTTTCGAGTGCCGAAAGTGCAAATGCATTTGCGTTGAAATTGTCACCCTTTAGTGCAAAAAAAATTGAGCCTTGTGGACATACACGGCTATCAGTACAAATTTCGGGATGTTGAAGGAAAATGGAATAAAGTTGCATTTCTATCTGGTTCTGTGTATTCTCAATTAACGGCAAAAATAATCATTATACTATAAATTAAAGGTACACTGAATCTATTATTAACAAAAAGGCTAAACTTAAATATGTGTTTAGCCTTTTTTGTGAATGTTTTGAAAATCAGTTACTTTTAAAATTCATAAGCTACTGAAATATACCAATCGCTTTGATTCAAATTAGTTGATCCGGATTTATTTATGTTGTTGATTCCGAAGTCATAACCAGCTTTAAGCTGGTATTTTTTCCATTGAATACCACCGCCAAGTCCAATTTGGAGGTTTAGTCGGTTTAAAATTGAACCGTTGTACATGTCAACTTTACCCGGTACAATACCATTTGTTCTATTGAGTGCATCGCTTAAAGTAGATATTGTTTGTTGATTTTGGAACAAGCCTATATTGAAATTTGGACCGGCAAAACCAAATACTTTTAAATTTTTTGTAATCGGGTAGGTATATGTTACATGAATTGGAATGTCCAGATAATGACCTAACGTACGATAAGTTACAGAATCGGCATTCGGATACATTTGTAATTTGTTTGAATAAACGAAATTATACAGTGCACCAGTAAGCAGACTGAAATTGTTTTTCAAATCGAATTCTGCTGTAACACCCAATCGGATTCCGTTGAATGGCGTTGAACTAACATCTGTACCATAACGAATCGGTTTGTTGTAACCTAATTCTAAACGATATGTCTGTGCCTGTAATGAGCAAAATGCAGATAAAAGAACAATAATAATGGAAATTCTAATAGTAGATTTCATACAATCTGAAATTAATTTAATGTAGATTTTTCGGAAACAAAGATAGATTTATTTTAGCATTAATAAGCATTCAACAGTGTATGTATGCTGATAGATTACTAGTTTTTAACTATAAATTATTACTTGTTAACTAGTATTTAGAAAAAAGAAGCGAAAAATGAATGTATATACCGCTAATAATGAATGCCGGATAATACATTACGATTCAAAGATACGGTTATACTTTCAGAGAAAAATGGCTTTTTTAGTACAATGAAAAAACTATAGAGACAATTATAAGTTACATAAGTTCTTTGATATTTTTGGACATACAAGTTGGTTTTCCAATAGCAGTAAATTTGTGCAATAACAGTTACAACAAATTTGTTTTGCTTTTTGCGATTCCCTTTTTTAATATAGAAGATGCATCTTATTATTGCCAATCAGCTCTTTTTAAGTTTATCAGCTGCGAAAAGAAATATTTTTTTGGCCTATAAACAATTCTATGATTGATTGACGCATGTTCGCTTACAGCTTAAACATGCAGTTAATTTGTAAGGTTGAAAAATAAAGTCAAGCAGGTTGTCTGACAACTCCACGTTGTATCATAGTGGACGATACTGATTTAATTAAAACTGACAGACTTTTCGAATTTAAAGGCAAAATTTTCTCACGTAACACATAGTTCCAAATTACAACTTCGTCTTATTACACTATTTATCTGTTTTAAATCGGCATTAACAAAAGTATATTTATAAAACAATTTCGGACTATTTTATTAATACAGTTGGTATAATCGACTTTGCATAAGTATAATAGCCTTACTACTCGGGGTTTAAAATATTAATTTAAAACCTTTCAATGAAAATTTACAAAGGACTCAGATATAAGATGTTAGTAAAATGTGGGGTTTATTGTTGTTGTTGTTGTATAGCTATTTAACATTATTATATGAAAATATATTTATATTTGTATCATTATTATAAATCCACCTCTGATTTATTTGTTTGTAGAAAAAAGTAATTTTATCATTTATCTTGAACAACAATCAAATAAATTCTTCAACAATTATGAAGCACTTTACTATTCCACTTATTTTTCTACTTTCAATTTATTTTATTAGTTGTAAACCAACTGAAGTTGAACCCGACGATACAGATTCAAGTGTATTGAGTGACACTACCTGTATTGATTTTACCTCAGATAAAGATGCAAAGCTATTGGTTATTAATACAATAACTGACTGGGAAGTGTCGGCTGATGCTTCATGGTTGAGTTTTACAGCTGCCAAAGGAAAAGGTAAAACAGCAATTTTAGTGGGTGCCGTACCCAACTTAACAATGCCACGTAAGGGAAAAATTACGGTAAAAACTTCAACTAAACAAGTTGAAATTGTAGTAAATCAATCAGGGGCAAATGAACTTAATTTTGAAATTGACGGTATAAAATTCAGAATGAAATTAGCTATTGCCGGAAAATTCATGATGGGTGCCACTGGAAGTAATACCAACAGCCCGCTTCGTCAGGTAAAAGTAGATAGTTTTTATATTTGTGATTCAGAGGTAACAAACGCATTGTGGAAAGCTGTAACTGGTAGTTTGCCTTATGATACGGTCAATGCAGTTCAAAGTCAGTCGGTAAGCAAATTGCTCGAAGAACCTGTAAGTTGCATTTCGTGGAATGATGTGAAGATAAGTTTTTTCTCAAAATTAAAACAGAAAACAAGCTTGACATTTCGTCTTCCCACCGAAGCGGAGTGGGAATACGCTGCTTCGGGCGGGCAATTTGGTTCAAACCTAATTTTCTCGGGAAGCAACAATATTGATGAAGCTGCATGGTATCGTGATAATTCAGGAAATGTAAAACAGAATGTAAAACAATTGTTACCCAATGAACTTGGATTATATGATATGAGTGGCAATGTAAGTGAATGGTGCAACGATTGGTACAAAGAATATTATGGTGAATGGTATGGTTCTTCACCAACAAACTTTATAACAGTGTATAACCCGATAGGTCCTGATTCAGGTACATTGCGCGTAATCAGAGGTGGAAACTATATGTCATCGGTTTTTTGGGGCATTAGCGAGTGTGGTGTAAAAGAGCGTGGGTCCGTTTTACCGGCATGTTATGAAACAGTTTGGTCAGGAACAAGCGATGAACGCATTGTATATCGTTGTGAAACTGTTGGTTTTCGTTTTGTTTTAGCTTTAAAATAAGTAAGTTATGAAAAAATATATGATCTTGTTTATCGTACTAAGCAGTACAACAATTTTATTTTCGCAAATAGTGGTGAATATGAAAATGCCAGTTCAATCTACTGAATCACTTCAAGTTGCAGCTCTTTTCGAAGATAATCTACAGCCCGATTATCCGGTTGTGTTAGGCATCATAGGTTTTGATATTGCCGGTGGTACTGAACCTTACACATACTTTTGGCTTAAGGACAATGTAACTATAGGAAATGGTCCAACAATTGTAATTATGCCAATTGTAGGCAGTACATATTCATTGAGCGTAACCGACAAAAATAATTGTATTATAAGTCATTCATTAAATGTCTCAGCCATTAAAAAAGTTAATAAATCAAATTACAACCAACTGAAAGTAAAGATTTACCCTACGGAAGTTTACAATCATATAAATATTGAACTATCTGAGTATATACCCCAAAATACCTTGGTTAAAATTTACGACTTCAAAGGAATTATTCATTTTCAGGAAGTTTTATATAACAGCACTACAATTTTTCCAACACTAACCACTGGCAAATATCTTGTTGTGATTGAAGGTCCAGGAAAATATTTTGTTGAAAAAATAGTTGTTACTAAAAATTAATTTCAATATGAAAAAATCGCCACGTATTAATTGGAAAAAGTCAGTGTTATTATTAACGAATCAGTTAGTATTAATTTGTGTACTCATCATGCCTTCAAGTATTTATGCAAACACAACTTCAACTGAACAAGTACAACGTTTTGCATATACTTTTTTAAAAACTTCTTCTAACTTAATGAATAGTAAAATTAAAAAAGCACCACTTGATATTAATGCAGTACAATTGCAGTACGTTTCCGACAATAAGGCTTCAGTTCCTGTTTACGTTTATCAAACTATGCAGCAAGGATTTGTAGTGATAGCCGAATGTTCAACTGGATTTCAGGTTGTTGGATATTCTGACAAGGCTACTTTTGACCCTCAAAATATCCCAACTAACCTAAGCAGATTACTTACTCTGTATGAAAATGCCGACCCACAAAAAATGGTTGGTTTTAATTCCGATAATAAAGCCACTGTAATTGTTGAGCCGTTGTTAGATAAAGCTGGAGTGAGTCTAGATCAATTTCATCACGAAAATGTAGGAGGATCTTGGTCCGGTTGTGTGGCTACTGCTATGACGCAAATACTTTGCTATTACAAGTACCCGTCGAAAGGTATTGGTTCGCATTGTTACACGCATTCGAAATACGGGGAACAATGTGCCGACTTTGGAGCAACTACTTACAACTGGACTAATCCTACAGACGATGATTATAAAAAACTTTCTTTTCATGTTGGTGTGGCAATGGATATGAATTATTCTGTAATTGGAAGTAGTCCCTTGGCACAGGATTGGATATATACATTGGATAAATATTTTGGCTGTTTCACTGAAGTAATTCCTTCTGATAACGAATATATTTTAGAGGCTTTGAACTTGTTAAAACCAATTTATGCTTCAATTCCCGGAATCCCCGACGGACATGCCATAGTGATAGATGGATACGATAGCAATAATTATTTACACATTAATTTTGGATGGGGTGGTACAGCGAATGGATATTATTTAATGAATACCAACACAACCTTTAATGTTGGTTACACTTTTGGTACCAATATCAGTGTTGCAGCAGTGGTTTCGAATAAACCGGTATATTTAAATAATACAGATTCTTTGGCACTTGTCAGCTTAAAAAATAACATCGGCGGGATAAACTGGGATTTGTCTAACTACAGGAATCGTGAAGGGATAGCCACTTTAAACGGAAATGTTATAGAGCTAGGTATTTATTCGGCAAATTCAGCAAAAAACGAAGGAGCAATTCCCGATGATATTGGCAATCTTTCATCTTTACGAAGATTGAGTATTTCTGGAAAACTACATGGCACATTTCCTCAATCCATTTCGAAGCTTACAAAATTAAATTTCTTAAGTATTGCAAACTACTCTGGAACTTTAAGCGATACTTTACCCCAAAACATTGGTAATCTTACAAATTTACAATATGTTAGCTTTTTCGGTTGTGCCAAAGGGGCAATACCTGCCAGTATAGGAAAACTGGCACAATTGAAGAGTTTAGATGTTATATCAGGGAATATTGATAAAGCCCTCCCAAATGAATTGTGTAATTTAAGTTCACTTCAATCATTAAATCTGCAAGAAAATAAAATCCCCGGAACTTTACCTCCAAACATTGGTAATCTTAAAGAATTATTGTCTTTAAATTTGTCTGATAATCTGCTAAGCGGAGCTTTGCCAACATCGTTAGGAACCTTAAATAAAATTGGCATACTTGATTTCTCGAAGAATAATTTAAACGGTGTTATACCATCGGATTTGGAAAAATGCACATCATTGACCAAACTTGTGTTAAACAATAACAATTTGGAAGGAGCAGTGCCGCCAATATTTGGGAAGTTATCTAAAATGAGCACATTGGAATTGAGCAATAATAAGCTCAGTGCATTACCTGAGAACATAGGTAGTTTATCTAATCTAACTTCACTCAATCTGAATAACAACTTATTGATTGCTTTGCCCGACTCGCTGAACGAATTAGTAAACCTCGAGATGCTGACGGCAAACAATAACAAAATAAGCAAATTGCCGACGAATATGAATAAATTCAGTAAGCTTCGCTCATTGGATTTATCGTACAATGAAATTACTGATTTTCACGAAGATTTATGTTTCTATCCATACTTACCTGTTATAAGTTTGAATAATAATAAAATCAAAAAACTACCTTTAATGATTGCCGACCTCAGTGCGGTGCAACTGCAACTTCAAAACAATGAACTATCGGGATCAATACCGCCTCAATTGCTCCGGACGCAGATATCGTATTACAAATTTGAAAACAACTATTTTACCTACAACGATTTACCAAAAGGATCAGATTTTGTTAATAAAATTGGGTATCAAAAGCCAATTCAAATTTCGAAAAATATATTTAAGGGAAATTTTGGAGATACAATAGCTATAGATATTAGAAAAGTATGTACAACTCTGAATAAAAATGATAAATTTTTATGGTGCGAGCATCCCCAAATAAAAAAACAATATCAAACACAAATTGAAGTAGAACAAGGTCCGGTTTTGCACATTGTGCTTAACGACAGGAATCTTTCCCGTAAATTTTATTGTCAAATTACAAACGATAGTAGTGCCCTTTACATCAATCCAGATATCTGGTACAAACTACCTTGTCTGCCGGCATTATTTACCGACACAGTATCTCTTGGTGTGATGACCGATGAAGAGTATCTTAATGATAAATACCATGATAATTATATTGTTGCATCGAAAAACATATTATCAAAAGTATTGAGTGATAAATCTGTTACACTGATTTCGCCATTTAAAATACGTGGATTAAAAGTATGGGAAACATCTGCAGATGGTAAAACTTGGCATGAACTTAGCGGTACTATGATACAAAACGACCTGAAAGCAAACATAGTGTCTGTAAAGCCTGAAGAATTAAAAATCAGCCCAATAACACCTGCATTTTACCGCTGTGCGTTGCACGAAGAAAACTGCATGATTCGCTATAGCGATACCTTGAAAATTAATCCTTACGGTAAAGTTATTTGTGATACCACGCTTAACGTTACAAACAAAACCGTAACAGTACAAAGAGATAGCATTGAAGTGACTATACCACAGGGAATTACTTCCGGCGATTTCAGATTGACAATTGTAAAGCTGGATAACCCACCTCAAAAACCAGATAGTGCATTGTATTTAGGTTCGGTGTACGATGTAAATGTAAGTTTCGGCAATACTTTTTATTTACCAATAACTATCCGGTTTAAAAACATTGATAAAAAGAAATTTAATATCAATACAATCGATAATTGCAATGCAGTTTATTACGACGACATGCAACAAAAATGGGTAAAATATGAAAATGCTCATATCAACATAAAGGATACTACACTTTCGTTTGGCACCTACCACTTAACTAAACTTGCTTGGTTCGAGTTGGCACATACCACTTATACTCATATTTTTACAACCAAAAATGTGAATGTAATTTACAAATACGGCAATGAATATTTGGAGTCGACTTGGTATTATGAATATCATAAAAAGGTAAATAAAGGCGATACGTTGGCATGGAACTTTAAAAATACTGACCCTGATAAGAACGGTACACCCTATATGATTCAGGATATTGCTAATTATACGGAGCAAATAATTCAGAAATTTAAAACACTCGGAATTGAAACACCTGACCTTCGGTTTAACGTGTATGTATCAGTTATAAATGCAGGAGCAGCCGGCAAAGTCGATGCAGGAACTTATTTGGCAGGTAGAGGCTATTTATACATTGATCCATACATGATTACTATCGATAAAGAATTGGATAAAAATAGAGAAACAATGCGCATGGCATTAGCACATGAGTATATGCATTTTACGCAGGATTATTATATGACGGTATTGATAAACAATTACTTCTGGGCTGAAGCTACAGCTCCACTTGCCGACCGTTTGGTATGGAACGAGATCGAACAAGTTCATCCCGAGCCGGAAACGCTTTTATCTGAAGCTTTTTTTACAAAGGTGAACGAAAAATCAATTTTTGATATTTTGTGTCAATCGTGGTATATGGATAGTAATATACCTATTATTTCAAAAATTTTTGCCGACGCAAAAAACATTAATTTAGCAAGTCTTTTTTTGCATTATATACGAAGTTACAGTGAACCGACGAAATTGGATGTTGGTGCACTTTTAAAAGAAACTCCTTATATTGAAACATGGCTCAATTATTTGAATAGCTTTTTAACTAATCATCTGCATTCAACAGTAGGCGATGAGTTTGCAGATTATATACAATATTTGTTTCGTGGTGAAAATAAAAATTTCACTTTAATCAATCAGAATAAGGGGCATCCCTTAAGTTACGTTATTAAAAATATGGAAGCAGGTGGCGAATTTGCAAAAAACATTAATTATAATTTTACGAATTTTATTCCCCAAAAAGACAAAATTACTTTAGATATACCTTATTTAGCAACTAAAATGTTTATGCTCAATAACATGTCGGGTGATAAAGCCACTGTGGTTCACTACAAACGACTTACCGATTTGGACAAAAACGAACGTACGTATTATGGTAAATATAACAAAGAAACTAAACAAATGGATATAGTAGAAATCACAGATTCAATGGAATATACATTTTTTCTCGAAGCCCGTACCGATAAGTCGCTGAACGATTATTTAAACTCTGGCTTTTTGTTATTCGTAAATACGCGGATACCATCATTGATAGAATTTTCGAACAATTATAGTGCACAATTTGAACTTACGGCTACTTCTATACCTAACTTTACAAGTTTGAATTATGCCGATGTAACGCAGGACGCGATTCATAATTACAGTGATGGATCAAAGAATATGTTTTTTATTCAAGGTCGCGCTGATTATAATGTAACTGGAGCAACATTTACAGTTGATAATTTTGTTACATCTACCGAAATGATAGAAGATAGCATTGTCCAGATAAAAAGTTCGTTTACCGAAAATTTCAAGTTACCAAATGGAGCAGGTTTGCCGGCAACTATACGGAAAAGTAATAAAAATCAGACAATTGAATATGATATAATTACAGGAAAATTAAAGTTGGAACAGAACTGTGTAGAAAATAATATATGGGGAGAGTATTATCATGATTCTTCAAAGATAACTCATCCAGAATATACTTATGAAATGAATGAAATTGAACAACTTTTGCAACTTAAAAATGTGAAGGAATTCACCTCGAAAAATGCAACACCATCGTTAAATAATGAAGTTTATTTTACTACACAAAACACTCAGGAAACAATTGCTGCAGTTGATAAAATTCAACAACGAATACGAACAAAAAGTTATAGCGAAGATGGAAAACTGACAAGTGATAAGACTGTAGATTATTTAAATACCACGTTTACAGCGAATAATAAAATGAATGTAATTTTCAATGTAAAATAATTTGGAGTGAAAGGGTAATTTGTTAAAAGACAAAGTACGTATATTCCGTTATATATAATGCCATACAAAAAATAAATTAATAAGAGTTGAAATTTGTTTTAGTGATACTAATAAAAAAACAGGATATTTAAATTTATTGTTTATTCACCCCCAGAATTTATGCAATTTTATAACTGAAAACAACTTGATTACCATTGGTAATTCCTTTCGATCTGAAGATAACACTGAAACTAGTGTCGGTTGAATGAATATCCGAATTATAAGTGAAATTTCTAAATTGATTTTGCATAAATTCAAAATAAAAAAAAAGCCCGTAAATCATTGATTTTACGGGCTTTTACTCAAAATTGATTTTGTTAATGTGGAGCTGGAGGGAGTCGAACTCCTTCAAATCCAATATGATTATCACTACTTTATACCTGTTAAATATGAATGTCCACCTAGTTCTCCACCGAGAAAAAATGGTCTAAAAATGTGGGATTTCATGTATCAAAGATACGAAATTTATTTAGTATCTCAATGTTGGTGGGACTATTTTTTGGTGTAGTTTGCGTAAATTATTTAGGAAGACAACTAACTTTTGGTATGCTGTATTTATTAGTTATCTATCCAATAATGAGTGGACATACATGTTCGGATTTTAGTCCCGTATATAAACAGAATTCTTCAATACTAACAAACTGGTGCTCCTGTTTCTGATAATGTTGTTTTATCTGAGCCAGTAATGTTCTTCCGTATCGTTCGCTCTTGCCCGTTATACGCTGTACATCCTTGGGATATATGCAAATTCGTTTTGCTTCCATTAGACGGGTTTTGTAGTGCAAATTTACAATTAATTATTTGATAAATGATACCCTTTGTGGTAAAAACGGCAGATATTGACATTGTCGGAAGTGGCTGTGTTCCGAAATGGAATCTATGAATATACTTTTGTCTGTATAATTTTAAAAAATAGTATTATGGCACAACAAAAAAGTATTTTAAAACTGAAAGGTACCATTGGTGGAATTACATTCTACAAGTCTAAAGATGGTTACCTTGCCCGTGAAAAGGGTGGGGTAGATGCCTCCAGAATTGCGAATGATCCGGGATTTGCGCGTACCCGTGAAAATGGCGCTGAGTTTGCCAATGCAGCTTCTGCAGGAAAGTTGCTTCGCGATTCGGTACGAGTGTTGGGTAAAACTGCATCGGATGGACGAGTAACTGCTCGTTTGATGCAAGTTATGGCGCAAATCAAGAACCTTGATGATGCGAATGCAAGAGGTGAACGAAGTGCTGCCGAAGGAATGGCCAAAGATGAAGCCAAAGTGCTTTTGAATGGTTTTAACTTCAATCAAAATGCAGTTTTGGGAGCTGTACTGTATACTCCTTTTTCGGTGGATGCAGCAACAGGTGAAATCAAAATTGTTTCTTTGAATCCCAAAAATGACATTAGTCTACCAAGCGGTGCAACTCATGTAGTTTTAAAAAGTGGCTTTGCTAGTATTAATTTTTTGACTGGTGAAACTGAAATGACATTATCTGCTCCGGTACGCATTGCAACTGATGCAGTTGCGCAAGCAGTTTCATTAAAACCTGCAGCTGCTCCGGCAGTTGAAGGGACTCACATTTATCTGTTGTCGATTGACTTTGTACAAACGGTGAACAATGCAGATTATTCATTGAATAACAACTCGTATAACGTGTTGGCTATTGTTGGTGTTGAATAATACTTAATTCATTGTTTATGGAAACAGATAAAAATCTAACCGCAACCGTTACAGATCCAAACAACATGAGTGTTGTGGAGCGAGTAAAATCACCTACTCCGAAGTTTTTTCAAACGCTTCGGACAATAGGATTAGCTTTGGCGGCTGTTGGAGGAGCAATCTTAGCGGCTCCAGTTGCGGTACCGGCTGCCCTGGTAAGTATTGCCGGCTATATTGCTTTGGCTGGTGGCGTAATGACTGCGATTAGTCAAACTGCTGTTGATACCAACACAAAAAAAGGTCAGTAATGAATTTTCCTGAACTAAACCACGACGGGCAGGTATTTGCCGGGACATGCGGAGGCATGTTTCTTTCAATTTTCAGTAATATGTTTATTGAAGATTTAGTCAGAACGGTGATTCTTGCCTTCGTTGGTGCTGTTGTTAGTTTCGGAGTTTCACTGGTGTTGAGACGATTGATTAAGCGAAAAAAACAACCCCCAACCCCCTAAATGGGGCTTAAGACAACTCATTGAAAAAAAATATATTTCTACTGTTTTTTATGGTGTGGTAACCTTTGCAGTAGTAAAGCCTCCCGGCGGGGAGGCTTTTTTTGTGCCAATAAATCACAGGAATTTAAAGAAAAGCATTTGTTTTGCATCCTGAATTAGCTTTAGATTTTGTTTGAATTTTTTTTCCATTTCTTCCAAACTGTGCAGAGCTGCCACGGCTTTTTCAAATTGAGCCGGATTTTCATTTGCTATATTTAATCCATCCATCCATTAAGCAAGAATAAACATCCCTGAGCACTAGAAATGGAATAACTGAACCACGCAAATACGGATAAAAAGCTTTAGATTGCCATAAGCTATACAACAGCCAGTACACCTGTTCTTTGTCTTCGGTGCTGTCGAATTGGATTGTAAAGCAATTCGGACATGGAGTTAAAAGCGGTTTCCCACTATTATTTCCTTTGTTTAGGATAAAGAAATGAGGTTTTTTAATCTCTGATTTCTGATTGTAAGACTTCAAAATAAAGGTACACATGAGGATAACGATTAAAGGGTGAATAAACCAGGGACTACCCCTGCAAATAATTTTTACCCCCAGAAAAGAGAAAGAAAAAGAAAAGAAGAAAAAAAAAGATATACTCTTCAAACAGCCAGAGAAGCGGCGGCTGTCAAGGTTTTTGGGCAGAATACTACCCGAAGCGTAGCGAGGTGTGGAGATTGTGACCAAAACCCGTAGGGCTTGACCTTTACTGCCGGTAAGCGGAACGGCTATCTTTGTATATTCATTTTTTTTTGGCGGAAAACGTATTATGCTTTCTTAATTTTTTTATTGCAAATGATTTGTAGTATTTATCGGGGCAAACTCGCCGCAGGAAATAAAATATACCATTGGGCTAGCGTAGGAAAAGGGCTTTGGGGAAAACGGAATGAATGTAGCTTGCGTAATGGAAATGAGTATTTCGCCTAAGCTGTGCGGAGCTGAGGTTAATGCTTGTAATGCAGACAAAATGAAGTGTGTTTGGGTTGAGGAAGGAAACTCTAAAAAATTATTCTCATTTTACCGCCAAAGGTAATTTCTATATTTTTGTAGATTATTTTTTAAAACAACTTTTTAAATGTTTATAAAATGAATACAAATCAAATTACAAATGAAACACCATTAGCATTTTTGACAGTTGGGCAGTTCTTGGAATTAATTAAATCGGAAATTAATTGTCAAACTGTGATTGTTCCCGAGAAAACAAAGCATTTGGTATATGGCTTGCGTGGAATTAGAGAATTATTAGGGGTATCAAACGTAACTGCATGTAAATATAAATAAACAATACTTAAAGAAGCTGTCAGCCAATATGGTCGTAAAATAATTGTTGACGCAGATTTAGCACTTGAACTATTTAAAAACAGAAAAACTAAATTACATCGGGGCTAACTCGCCGCAGGAAATAAAATATACCATTGGGTTAGCGTTGGAAAAAGGCTTTGGGGAAAACGGAATGAATGTAGCTTGCGGAATGGAAATGAGTATTTCGCCTAAGCTGCGAGGTGCTGAGGTGTATGCTTGCAATGTAGGCAAAATGAAGTGTTGGTTCGGGTTGAGGTACGAAACCGACCGGAACGAATGGCGACGAAATGGAACGCATTTACCGCAAGCACATGGATACATCAACTCGACATATTTTATTTACTGCACAACTATTGGGCGGTGGGGAAATTGAGGAAATTGCACAAAGTGCTGAAAAACTTACAAGCTGCTTGGAAAGGAGCTTGACATCTGTCCCCATATTTTGAAAACCTTTTATAATTTTCATTGCTGCCGAAAAATAAACCTCTAATGAAAATTATATATGGTTTTCGGGGCATTATTTTCGGATTGGCGGTACGCCTGAATAACGCACCGTTTAGGTGTAAAAAACATACCGCTCTGCCTGAAAGGTGCTTATTGGGGTGGACTCGTCGCAGTAGGAAAAAATATACCGTTGGAAATGCGTTGGAAAAGGGCATAGGTGGCGACTGAATGGAACGAAACAATGGGTTGGGGAATTAAATGGAGCTTTACTGGCTGTTTGTGTATGGATATATTTGTGCGTGGATAACAGCCGATAAGCGAAATGGAATGACTGCGTGGATTTGTGGAGTGGAATGAAGAAGCCACTTATGCCGTGTGGTGCTGAGGTGGGTGAAATGAACTGAGCGCAATGTAGTGAAGGGTGGACGTGTGTGAGGTACGAACTGCGTCCCCCGAAACGAAATGAGTGAAGAGAATGAACCTACCGCAAGCATACGAAAATAAAACACGACATATTTTTTACCGACTGCAACCGTTGAAAGGGAGGAGGGGAATTTTGTTGGTCTCTGGTTGGCGGTACGCCTAAACAACTCACCGATTAGGTGTTTTATTCTTACCGCTCTCCCTTTAGGGGCTTATTCTTCGGGCAGCGTAGCGGGGCAAAGCGTTGATTTTGTGCGGCTATTATACATAATTAGGTTATAGGACTTTTTTACAGGGGTTTATCCCCCGAACGAAGTGAGCCTATTGGTGAAAAAAGTACTATAACTACATGTTATGTATACATAGCTTTGGGTTTTTTTTTTTCTGGCACAAGTGCAGCACGGTGTTAGTGCAAACGGCTTTTTTGCCTTTTTGCAAAAAGTGTGACAGAAAAAAAATAACGAAGGGTGGATTGTGCGGAAGCCGACAAAAAGACCGTGCAAGCCCAGAGGTACGAGGGGCGGGGATTTTTGGCGGCTGGGGATTTTGCCCTGCGGAGCTGCCCGTAATTTACTTCCAGGCGAAGCCTGACCTTTGGTTCTGATAATTTTGTACTGGCACACTTTATAAAAGTGCGCCAGCAAGCGCCCAAGCGAGGACGCTTGGCCTAACGAGTTTAAAGTTTTAATTTTTTCTAATTATATAAGGAATTCATTTTCAATATGGTTTTAGCCATCTCTTTTCTGAAATTGGTTGATAATATTTCCACCTCATACCCCAGCGCTAGAATTTCTTGTTTAAAATCGAAAGTTGGCTTTAGAAAAAACTCAAATACTGAATAGTCCTCCTTTTTTTCTACTTCCTTCTGACTATAATGCAGGGGCAAAGCTCTAAGGTAATTGGATTGCCAAGCACTTACTTTCAATTGTATGGTTTGTGCCGGTATGTCATCGCCTTGAATAATTCCAAAACAATTTGCAAAATACTCTTCAGGTTCAAAGTTGGAAGCTATAGTAAACTTTTCATCTGTAGTGTTCAGTACTTGAATTCTATCTAGTGCATGAATCCGTACTTTGTCGCTTTTACCAATTACATACCATCGTTGTTTGAATACTTTTACAAAATAGGGTTCAAAATCGTAAGTGTATGCAACATCACTTCCAAAAGATTGATAAGACATCGTTAGTTTCAATCCATCCCGCATAGCTTCAATAATTTGAGTTAGGTACTGCTGTCCTGAAGGTATTTCCTCAAAAATAATACGTGATTTTATTTTGTGACTTTCATTGATAAGGTGATTCACCGCAAAAGTATTCAATAACCAAGTTCGCACACCCCCCTGTTTTAAATCTTCTGAATTATCTATAGAATAACAATAACTGCTTTTGTCGCAAACAATGTTGATATCAAACATTTGCTGAATGGCTTCACGGTGATTATGAAAAGTTCTTTGGGGAATGTCTCTGTTTTCGGACAACGCATTTCGTAACCATTTTTTATTTATCTCTTCAAGAGTTATCCCATTCGGGTTGTTGTGGATAGTTTCCACTAACCATATGTAACGGTTGAAAAGGTCAGCACTTTTGCTGTGCTTAGAGCGAGGTGTTTCGTTGGTTGATTTCATACTTATTTATGCGTTTAAATGATTTAATATTGCAAAGATAGGAACTAGTTATGCCAGAATAAAGCATAGCTGTTTATTTTTGCAAAATATTTTCACTTCATATACCCCTGCTAATATATCAATCCATTGATGCCACCAGCGATAATCTTAATGGACAATCCATCTCGTGATTGGTTTTGATAAGGTAGAGTTTGTTTTTGTCGTATATATGCATCTCATTTCTCATCCAGTTTAAATCATCTATTGTCATTGCATCTGGTTTATGATTTGGCTGTAACTCGATAAGCAATAATGCTGTAAAATCTATTCTGCCAAGTAATCCCATTTTTTGAAGAAGCAACTGAAGACAAAGAGTGATATTTGACTCTTCTTTTTCATTATGCTCAGGATATCGATTTGCAAAAAATACTTTTCCCTGTCTTACAATAAATTTCAAATCATAACTATCTACACAAGGATAGGCTATAAAATTACCAATTATTGTCAGATTGAGAATGTCTTGTAGTAGATTTCTAGATACTAAATGATTGTATTGCTCAGCCTTTACAATAAAGAAATTAGGACCATTGTGATAATCAAGACGTAATTCTTTGTCAGCATAGACTTTCATTTCTGCTTGCCCATAGCATTGCTCATGCATCATACAAAATACGGCAGTATCTTTTAAATTAAGCGAATGAATTTCACGTTTATACATATCTACCTCCTCTTGACTTCTGAAATTCAAGAAAAAGAATAGCACATCATATTTTAGCAAGTCGGATGTATAAGTGGTGTGGTACTCGTGTTGACGAGAAGTATAAAACCAAGGCAACTTAAGTAGGTGAGCATTTCGCACTCGAAGGCAAAGGCGCAGTTTTTCATCTCGATGTTCACTCTCATTCCAATCTCCAGTAAGTAAATTGTCAATATAATTATTGAGTTCTGTCAGAGATAGTTTCTCTATTTCACTGCGAAATTGATTGCTTCCGAAACCTTCGGTTTGTCTGTCTAACGTAGAATAAATCAAATCTGTACTTGCATTCATGTGTTTACTTTGTTTTTTTTTATAAAATCAGTTTCCATTTATACAAAAGTATAGTGATTGTAACATTATTTTTTTGAAATCTCACTTATTGATTTATTTAAATAATCGATAGATGATTCCAACTTAAAATTTGGATAGCACATATATATCAAAACAATTGGCAGAGCAAACCCTACCAATTATTTGTGTATTACAATGCCGGCGAACACTTTCCTTTGTTTGCTCCATCCGGGTGTTTTAAACAAGTGTGCGATGTAAGACTTGCAATACTTGATGCACTGTGACCACAATACTTGCAGGTGTATTTGCTTTTTTCACTTCCTTCGTACAATTGACATTTACCTTTGTTAGCTCCATCAGGATGTTTTAGACAAGTGTGAGAAGTCAAACTTGCTACACTTGATGCTTTGTGCCCACAGTTTTTACAATAAAAATCAGCCATTTTTTTTAGTTTTATATTTTGCGCCTACTCTTTATAGTTTTCGGCTACCCTAATGATTTTAAGATTCATATCTAAGAATGCTCACTCTTATACCATTGAAACCACAAAGATAAAACCCTGCTATGCCAGCGTAAAGCACTAGTAAAGTAATAATGAAATTTACTCTGATAAGATTATCTGATTTTTTCTAAAAAAACTGGTAAGAATTTTAACCATCTAAAACCGCCGATTTTGAAAACGCTTTGATAATGGGCAAAAAAATCCCTGCTTCAGAAGCGAAGCAGGGATTTTTCAAACTACATGATTTGTTTAGTAAGTTCGGTAGTAGTGATAAGTCGGCTGAAGGAAGCTTTGTCATTATTCGACATTTCTATGAGCTTTTCATCTTTCCAATCAGCCATTTTTACGCGAAACTCATCATCATTGTATCGCTGTTTTACCTCATCGATAAAGAGCTGAATGATTTCCGTTTCGGATAGCTGTTTGAGCATGCTGTTTATAAAATGTAGCGTTTCACCATAGCGCATATAGACGATATAAAATTCAAAAGTTTGTGGAATACAAGAGGAAATGGATTTTGGACGGTCTTCTTTGTATTTCCTAACAGACTCTTGCAAATCAAATCCGTGGTGAACCAGAAATCCCAAATCTAGTATTCGCCCATCGATAGCGAGCTCTTTAGCCTCATGACCGTAACAATCTTAATACGTGCGTGAATGGCGAGGCAATGCCAATTGCTTATCGCTATCGTAATACCTCTCTTTTGCACGTTCCATCTCAAATATTTCGATTTGCCGTCTTTCCATATACGTTAATGTCTTTGCCATAATATTCTATTTTAGTTTGATTATGGGGCAAAGGTAGGGAATGGGTATGCCAAAGTGAGGCGTAAGGTTGGGGGTGGATAAAAAAATCCCTGCTTCGGGGAGATGAAGCAGGGAAATTGATTATAATGAGAAATAACGATCTATAATTCCCCGTATTACTTTTTTATTTCCGTTTAACTGGTCTTGAGTTCGTTCATTGTCATTTAATTTTACATCACTAAACGGAGTGTCAATTATATTCGGTTGTAACCATCCATTAACACCTGTGTAATGAACATAATTTCCACCACCTCCACCACATTTTACAGCAAAGCCACAAATTGAATTTTCCAAACTAAATTCAACATTTTGAATTAATTTATTCTTATCTTTATCCATATAGGCAGCCACTCCAGTTTCGTATCCATCGTAAAAGCATAATAATGCATTATTTTCATTTGCATTAAACACTTTTAATACTAACCATGATTTAATAAATTTATCCACTGTAAACTGATTGTTTTCAATTTCAAAAATTCTTTCTTCTTTCACTTTTCTTACAATAAACTCTTGACAATATTGAGCTAAATCTGAACTTCTAACGAGTCCAATAAATTCAGGTTTAAATAGATGCTTTCTATTTAAAGTTGAAAACAAAACTCCTTCGATTTCCCATGTTACACGGCTAATATGGTCAACCTTATTACAGCCAATAAATAGTCTAAATAACCGAAACAAGTTAGCTAGTTTTGGATTAGATTTAGCAATATCTTCACTTCGTATCAAATCTATGGTTGACTCATAATTTATATATATTTGATCAAGCAAATTAATATCAAAGATCATTGAGTCTAACAATGTTGTATCAAGGGATCCTTCGTTAAGTATATGAGCTTTCAATAGGAAAGTTATATCACCCATAAAATCAAGATTATCTTCCCATTCTTCAATTTTATTTTTATTACAAACCTTTAAATTTGCTTTGATTTTTTCCTCATCATTATACCAATTTGTAATATTACTCTTTGGGAGTACTCTAAATTCTTCAATAATTGGATTACTAAAAGTTAACACATCCTCAGCGCTTGAACTCTTCTCAATTATTTGAAGTATATGCCTCCAGTCAACGTAATTCTGTTTGCGTTCAAACCATTCTTTATCAAAATAGTTTTTACGCAATCTACGCAGAAATGATACAACTATTTGTTTATCAGGATTAAATTTAGAAATATAAGCTAAAAGTGGTAATAATATATTTTGCTGCCGATCTGATTCTAAATTACGAAGGTCAATAATACTGCTTACCTCTTTTGCTTTATTGATGAATTTAAACTGATTTTGTATTTCCGCATCCTTAAGTTGTATTAATAAATACTTCAATGATACAAATAATCTATCGATAGCTTTGAGATTGTCAATGATTTTAGATTCACCATCTTTGAAAAGTTCCTTGGTATCTTTAATTAAGGAAACAGATTCTTTTGTTCCAATTATTCTAAAACACCAGTATAAAAAATCTTCAACTCCACTATCAGCAATTAGTTCCTTTTCTTTTTTATTCCTATTCCGCCAAAACCAAGTTTCTCTTTCTTCCCATTGTTCAGAAAAAACACTATCATTCACCTTACCCAATAAAATTGGTTTAAGAGTCTCTGATTGTTCAAGGCTTTTCCCAGTAGTATTAATAATTACAAACCGTTCCTCTCCATGCTTTCTATCCTGAACATCATAGTATTGAATCTTTACATCGTTAAGGATGAATGTCGAGAAAGTTTTAAAATCAAAATCATTCCAATTATTAAAGTCTTTCTCAATTATTGTGAGTGCTTTAAGCATACTAATAATTGTTGGATCGAATTTATATTCATTAAAAAACCAAGGTTGATTTTCAATTTTCTCTACACTATGATTTACCTCAGCTATAAAAAACTCATTCACTAAGTCTGTCAGGAAAAACAGGCTACTTTCTCTGATTGCATATTGCAAATATGGCTCTTTATCATCTTGGATTTCTTCATAATCTGAAATTAAGCATTGCTTTAATTCGATCATTCCAGTTTTCTTATAGAGCATACCAATCAAAAGATATAAGGTTGTTAGTCTTTGTTGCCCATCTGTGAGATAAATATGGTTTTTAGGGTTTTCATAAACATCAATCTTCCCAAGTAAAGTCACGCCACTTTTTGATTCTTCTTTTAAGGTTTCTAAAAAACTTGGAACTATATCCGAGTCTTGCTTTTGCCCGTGGTTTTTATCACCCCAACAATAATCTCGTTGAAAATCAGGTATGATAATTTTTCTATCATTCGTTGAAAAAATCTCACTTAGTGAGTATTCTTTAGTGCTTTCTAAAGTGCAATTATTTAAGCTCATATTGATTGTTTATGATTTGGATTGTTTTTTTCTTGTTTTCGATTATTTCTTTTTCACTCCAATCACGATTTGAAAAAACAGAAATAGTGTGAAGTAAATTTCTACTATTAAAATCTGTTGAAGTGTCAAAATAAAGTGATTTTTTATCATCGAAATCTTTAGGGCCAAAGGCAGAATTCTCATTTTTATATAGCAATACTAGATTTCCAATGCAATGAATACTTCCTTCTTGGTTTTCCGACTTGTCAAAATCAAGATTTGCTTTCTTTGACTTCGGATAAATATGTTCCAATGAACGATTGCTCCATATCTTAAAATGAAATTTTCTCCGTAATTTATTGTCCTCTAGCAAATTAAGCAATAGCAAAAACCCAAATGCATATTCCTTCCTATTATCTTTGAATTCCTCGTCTGTTTCGTTCCAATAAACATATTTTGAATTCAACAATTCAATTGCTTCTCTTGCCTTTCTCTCCTTGATAATAACTTTTTCATCATCCTTTTCGGGGGTGTTATTAACAATTTCTAAATGTGTTGCTCCTACAAGAGAATAGATTGCATACTGACGAAGAGTCTCAACATTCACTTTATTTTTTAAAAAGTAATGCAATGCATCTTCTTTATCTTTGGAGTTACTTGCTTTTAGTATTATTCCTAAATAATTATAAGTCAGATAATTATTATAAAGGTCTTCAACGGTTTTTTGGAGTTTTCTTATTCCTTCAAAGTGATTCTTTGCATCTTTTGAATTTGAAATAAATTGATTTTTAAAATTATCAAAATCAAAATCCTTTTTAGCTATATCCTTCTTATTAATATTCCAATATGTGAGTAATAAAAAATAGAGTGGGTGTTTATTCCCAGTTCCATAATACTCTCTTACTTCTTTTTGATTCCACCAATATAGCCATTTATCCCAATTTCTAGCCAACCGTCCCCTATCTTCATTAATCTTCCATTCAAATCCAAATTTTATTTTTTCATCATGCTCCTCATTATTTATAGTTCTCGATGATTTAATTAACATGTCGGATTTAATAAGTTCTTCGTCTTTCATTACTGCCTTTAAGCCATTAAGAGCAATGAATGTATTTACAGCCTTTTCTGCTGGAATTAAATTATACAATAACTTAACTTTTTCTTTGAGAAATTTCTTAAATTCTGCATTTTGAATATTCTCGCCAAGAATGATTTTAACTGATTCTAAAGCTTCGTTAAATATGTAAATGTCCTGAATATCTTCATTTTTTATAATCGCCCCTTTATTAATAAGCAAATCTTTCAAATATGAATCTGAATCTTTTCTAACTTTATAATCAAGAGTTACAGAATTTAAAAAATCGAATTCACCTAATGCAATTAAGATCAAATATAGTGTGGTTGTTCTTTGTTGACCATCAACCAGAACGACAGTTCCATTCTCTTCTACAACCGTAACAGCTTCAATGAAATACTCTTTAGCCTCTAGTTCGTATGCTTTCTGGATACTTTCACAAAAAAACTCGACGGAACTTTTGCCATCTTTTGGTTTAACACCCCATTTATAACCTCTCTGATAATTTGGAATTACAAACGTTCTGTTTTCGAGATACTTTGCAACTGTTAGAATGTTTTCTGACATATTTATTATTTTTTTTATATTAATTCTCTTCTCCACAAATACAAACTTAATTGTTCAATAAAAACCAACAAATAAGACAATTTACCGTAAATGCTTTGCAATGTAATACATTATATCAATGATACTATTCAGCACCAACTTTATTCATTTTTAAATACATAATTTTATTAAAAATTTATATTGTCTTCAATATTAGATAAATGAGTTTCAAATTCGGATAGCAAATCCTCCAGATCTGATTTTTGATCTTCCAATTCATTTGTTTTTTCACTGTAATCAGTTCCCTTATCTGAATCTTTCCACTTGTCTGACTTTGATTCATAAAAGTCATTATGTTTATCAATTTCGGCGGTCATTTCATCTATGCGGCTTTTTAACTGAGCTATCTTCGAAGCTAGTCCTTTTTGAACCTCATACAAATGTTTAAAACTTGTTCCATAATTTTCTCTGTTTTACGTCTCCTTCAGGAAACATTTTTATAATCTACAAATACTCACAAAAACCCCATTAGAATTTAAAATCGGCAGTTTTGGGTTGCATTAATTTAAAGTGGTTTTAAAATGCATTTCCCTTGAAATAGTATCTCGTAAAATGGGTTCGTGCTTGATTCTTCATTCCAATATTTCATTGCGTTTTTTAAAACCTCAAAGGCTGTGTAATTATTGGGAATTTCATTTAAGAAATTCATATCTGCACGATATGATTCTTTTACTTCGACTATTTCTACTTGACAAATCTTCCCGTTTGCTTTATACTCTTTAATATATCTTTCACAATCAGGTATAGTCTCAAACAAGAAGAATGACTCATCTCTTTTTGGAGATACTGGATTTATAATTTGTCGTGCTTCTTCAAATAAATACTCCCAAATATAATAACCTTCAAATGGACTTTTAAAACCAATTTTATCTACATTTTCAATAAAATAAACTATATCAGATTCTTTTATTAGAAATTGCTTGTCAAAATCTTGTTTAGTTATCTGGTCTGCCGTGAATAATCCATTTTTACTTCGTGGCAAATGTTGTAAGTAATCTTGTCCATGCATTGCGACACCGTTATTGATCGTTGCTAACACACTGATAGGTATAGTAAAATTGCTGGAAATTAAAGTCATTATTTTTATATACTCGTTTAATTCTTCTGCTTTTGTCAAAGTAGAACTGTAATTTACAAAGTCTGTATCAATATATACATCATTAATTATTTCTATATCAATAACCTTAAATAGTTTTTTCATGTTTTATTTTTTTGCTTTTCACTTACTTCATTCAAGGCATCAGCACTCCTTTATTTTTTTTTTCAAATATACAAAAATAATCTTACGAATTAATAACTTCAGAAAATCGGCGGTTTTGGTGGGTTGAGTTCCTTAATGGGTTATTCATACTGAGTGAATTTGTAAAGTCTTTCCTCCCTCTAAAACCGCCGGTTTTACACAATACATTGATTGTTAATATCTAGATATCTTTCAATACCTTTAATATCCGCACCATAGCTAGTGTGTCGAGGTGGCAGTATTTGAGAAGATGGTGGCGAGTGTCGGCAATGAGCGTTTCGTCTAAGCAGTTGTAGAGTTCCAGGAATTTAGAACTTGCATCCATGCCGTTGTTAATCTCTAATTCTTTGTACGACACATCGGGGCAAAGTGTAGGCAGCACCAATTTTATTGAGTATTTTCTACCTAATGCTTCGGTGGTGTAATGCTTCTTTTGGAAGGGATACATCAAGTCCTTCATGCGGTCAATAACATTTTGAAGCGGTGGAGCATATACTGGAAAGTCGCGCATCATTTCCTTGATCCGACTTCTCTCAAATGGGATATTATACACCAATACCGTTTTGGCATCTGCTGTTTCGGCTATCATTTGGGTGATAAGTTCCAGTCGAGGGTCAATGTCGGGATTACTTTCTGCCAAGTAATCAGTATGGGTAATTTCACTGTAGGGATGTTGCTGAGTGTGCAGGGAGTATTGAAAAGGGATTTGCTGGTAGGGGCGCGACTCGTCGAACATAGGCACGGCAGGCATAATAGTCTCAAAATCGAGATGAGCTATCGGGTATTCCAAACCTTGTACAAAGTTTTGAATATCAGCTACACGCACCTGTGGGTCGTTGCTAAGTGCTGCGGTGGATTGAGCCGCTTCCTTTTGGTTGCACGGCAGTGCACTGCAATAGTTGCAATAGTCACAAGTATAAGGTTTTGAGCATTGATTTCCCATCAGGACTTCCGGCTCATCGCCTTTGAGCATGTTTTGGTACAAAGCGATTCTCTCTTCTACTTCGCCCTGTATGGCTTTCACTTTTTCCAACACACTTTCAGGCTTGAAAAGTTGTGCAGGAACTATCGCTCCTCGTCGCACATATTCTCTGTCGAAATGCATCAAATAGGCATCTTCAAGTTCTAGTCCGCAGCCTTGCACCACATAATATTGTACCGCTACATCTTTGATATGTTCTGGCTTTACGCTGTTGGTGCTTTTCACTTCGTACAAGCTCCAGCAACCGTTGTGTTTGTGCATCAAGTCAACTGCCACCAAGGTATCGTTGTAAATAAAAGTGGCTTCGTAGATGGTTTCCACGCCTTGCGCTATCAACTCTTGTGTACGTTGCGCCGACTGGCGGGTGGGATAATCGCTCTCCACAGCCATTACGCCATTGGGAAAATAGTTACGAGCCAATTCGCCCACATCTGTCCCAGTGCCAAAAAGTGAAGCGGTGGATTCGGCTACTGCACGTGCGCCAAAGTTATGAACGTACAACCACAGTGATTTTTGGCAGATTGAGCCACGGATAAATTTTGATTTTGAAAGCATATTTTTGATTTTTTTTAGTTGGTTGTCGGATAGAAACAAAAGCAGCAAAAGCAGCTGATTTAAGTAAGGGTGATTACATCGTTATTTGATTTTTCAAATACCGATCATACAAAACGATAGAAGCAGCCGCAGACACATTAAGTGAGTACTGTCCTGGCAATTGGACTATGCTGTTACATTTTTCTAACGCTATTTTTGATAGGCCTTTATCTTCTGCACCCATCAAGTAAATAGCACGTTGTGGATGTTTAAAGGTAGAAATAGGAACACTTCGTTCATCCAGTTCTATGCCAATCAATTGGCTGTCTTTCGGCAAAGTTTCTAAAAATAGTTCTATTGTTTTGAAGTAAAAAAGTGGAATGTGTTTCCAGCTTTTCATGGTATCCGTTTTCATGTATTCGTATCGTTCTCCTATCACGAAGATAAAATCCGCTCCCATTATTTGAGCGGAACGCCACACTGTCCCTAGGTTTCGAGTTGTTTTAATATTCTCAATACCGATACCAAAATATCCTCTTCCATGTTTAACGATTTCTGTGTTGGGGTACATCAAGTTTGTTTCCATGATTGAATTATTTAATTTAAGACAAAGATAAATTTCACATCTGCCAGAAGTAAGCATAGAAGTAAAATAAAATTTTAATACGAAGTAAGGTTAGTTGAAACCATACTGATTTTTGTTTACTTTAGCTTGTGCGTCATTTGTAATTCTATCTCACAACTTATATCTGTAATTCTAATAATATCAGACAAAGAGTAATAGTGATGATGAAACAAGTCATGCGAGGCATAGCAAATGTATGGAATGTGAGCTAGTTCTGATGCACTGAAAATTTCGATATTCCAGTTCAGTTTACCCACCAAATCATCCTCTATACCATCCTTGCTCTCGTGGGTACTGTTTTCATTATCTAAACTCTCAAAAAAATGGAATCCTCTCAAATTATTATAGCGCCTTGTTTCATTCAATATTTCCGCCATTGCAATATAATCTGAAACACCTTTGTTTTCGTCGTCTTCAAACTCTAGTAAATTATTTTTTTCTTTCCAACCTACTTGTACATATGCCTCCCAATTGTAATCTTGTGCAAAATCATCTCCTCTCAACTTTGCGTCATTGAGTAAGCGATTCGTTTCTATGGCTTGATGATAAACCTTTATAGTAGCTGTATTTAACAATTCATTCACTCGTTCGATATGCTTCATTGCCAATGGTGTAAACTTAAAATTCTTGTTAATAAGTTCTCGCCGTTGAGACAATAATTCTCGAATATCATGGAGCAAAGTGCCTTCAATACCTGGATGAGCAAGTAAGTATTTTTGATAAAGGGATTTAATTTTTTCTTCTAATGAAAAGATAGATGTTGATTCAATATCTTGTCTCATAAGTCTTCTTAATCCAGCAAATTTAGTTTTGACTTTTTCGAGATCTAGCTCTGTTAAGGGTACATTTTTGTAAGATGTCATTTCGTCAATTTTCTGTTGAAGTTCGGATGAAACGGTTTTCTTCGCTCCAAAGCTCCTCCAATCCACACTCACATCACAACGCACATGGTTGATGCGAATGATATCGGACAAAGAATAGTTGGAGAAAACATAAAGTACCCTGAAAGCATAACAGAAATAAGGTATGTGACTTAGTGCGGGAATATCCAATAATGCCTTATCCCAACTGGGGTCATCGTTCCATTTCTCCACAAACATTTCATCTCGGAGCAACTCTTCGTCGGTAAACGGACAATGCACTGAATCAGGGTCGTGCAGATGAAAACTGCGCAAAGGTTTACATTTTTCATCAGGTGTGAAGCTGAGTATTTCGGCTATGGCAGCGTAATCACTGTTGCCTGCATTTTCATCTGTTTCCAAATAGAAAATTGATTCTTCGCCTCTAAAGCAAACTTCCAGAGTAGCTTCGATGTGGTAATCGTCCAAGAAATCATCACCAGCCTGTTTTTCTGCTTGCATTTGGGCGTTTATCCATTTTGTTTTTGATAGCATTTTGGCTGTCCGCTCTGTGAGTAAGTTATTTACTCGCTCTATTTGCAGAACAGCATAAGGCGTAAATTCAAAACTTTCGTTGATAATTTCTTTGCGCAGGGATAGTACATCTTTCAGGCAGTTCCAATAATCACTCCCTCCACGACTTGACATATATCCTTCGTGCAGTTGCTTAATTTTTGCTTCTAAAGCCGGTATTTCAAAAGATTCGATTTCGAAAGGGGTGATGATTTTATTTTGCTTCATTTTTCCTGTTTTTTGGCAAAGGTAGTTGGCAGGTATGCTAAAGTGAGGTGAAGGTTCAAATAATGATATGAAATACAGTGCATATATAATACTCCATAAAATATAAAAAGAGGGGCATTGGGGACATGGGAGACAAATTATGTATATTAATCTAGGGTTTTATTGCAACCAAAATAACGGAATAACTTTGTGTTGGCACACTTTACAAAAGTGCGCCAGCAGCGAGCTTACCATTTTTACTATTTATTAGTCCTATTTTTAAATTGAAATCTTTTCCAGATCTTTTTTCTCAACCATAAGAATTCGCAACTGTCTATTCAATTCCACCTTTCGATTAAATTGCTTACAGTTTTTAATCGATGCCGTCAATTTATCTATGCTAAAGTTGAGTTGTTTCATTTTTTGTTCCAACTCAATAAGCTTAATAACATCTTTATCTTTGAAAGATTGTTTACCCGATAGTTGGAAGCAAATGTCTGAAAACACAAAATCTAAATTGTGTGCCAATTGCAACACAAAGCTGGATTCATTTTGAGTTTTCCACTCCGTTGTAAATGTCCAATCCACAACTGCTTGATGTTCGTTGGTTGGATGTGAATGTTTTTTGGCGATAGAATACATCAAAAATCCTTCATGTTTTATTTCAAATAATATAGGATATGGAATAATACGGTTCATCAGCAACAATAATTCAATGATATTTGTCCTTTCTTTTAGTTCAATCTCAAATATCTGAATCTCTTGTACCTCAGTCCCATGCAAATTTATGGTTTGCTCCGAAAGTTTATTAGCCCATTTTATTTTTGCAACCGTATTTGTAAACAACCTTTTCTGTTTGGGTGTAGCATATTCATCAAAAGTGTTTTTTGGAATAGTCTTATCCACAATGGTTGAAGCAGGTAAATCAAACATATACTTCAGATTAGCGTACAATTACAAATGAAATTAATTTAAAATCCTCTTTCCCTTTAATTTTACTTCCTAGTGCAGTTGTGCCACCTGCTTTGAAAAGTGATAAAATATCTTTTTCCTCTTCGGTATGCAAAATGGACTTTATACTTTGGTCCAATAAATCAGAATAGGGTTTCATTTTTCGTCCGTCGTTCGTTTCTTTATTGAAGTCTGTACACAGTTCTGCAAAAGGTTCTTGGTTACCTTTACATAAAAGGCGCAAAGCATCAAGCGTTTTCTTTGCTTGGGCATGATTATATATTACACTTCCATCTTGCTTTATATAAACCAAATAAAAAGGGTGCAAGCGATTCTGTTTATCAATATTTACGTCCTTGTTTATATTCTTCAGAATGAAAACTACTCCCGATTCAAATCCTTCACTTTGTTTTGCTATGGCATAAAGTCCACCGGGAATACTTTTTTGAACGCCGTATTGTTTTATGAAATTCGACAAATCAATTCTAAAATCGTTGAGCCCCAAATCGGTAATTGAAACACCCTCTCTTAAATCTTCCAAATCAATTACTTCATCTTGCAACCTTTTCAACTGCGACTTACGGTATTCCAAGTCCTTTTCTTCGGTATTGAGTATATTATCATCACCTGTACTTGTGAGGTTGGTAATCAACATTTTGCTTTCCACCTTTTGCTTCAGGTTGATGTATGCATCCAATGATACATCAGGCCAGAAATTGACCAATGTGATTGAATCGTTTTTTGATCCAATACGGTCTATTCGTCCAAAACGTTGGATAATACGCACCGGATTCCAGTGAATATCGTAGTTTATAAGGTAATCGCAATCTTGCAGGTTCTGACCTTCCGAAATACAGTCTGTACCAATTAGCAAATCAATTTCCTCTTTTATAGTGGGGAATGACAATTCTTTCCCCTTTGATATTGGAGAAAAGCAGGTCAACAAGGTATTTAAATCGGCATGAATATGTGGAGCTGTACTTTTACATTTACTACCAGTAATAATGGCTGTATGCAATTGGTATTCTTCCAACATCCATTTGCTGAGTGCCTCATAAAGATAGTTGGCTGTATCGGCAAAGGCTGTAAAAATGATAACTTTTTTATTGCCTGGATTTAAAGGATGTTCTAATTTCTCGCTTATCAGCTTTTTGAGCAATGACAGTTTTTTATCGCCACCAGTTGAAACACTTTCAGTTTGTGTCAATAATGCCTCCAAAGCCTCTTTATCTGCGTTTAGGTCTTCTTTCCAACGGGTTTTATCTACATCCGAAAGATGAATTTTTATCTTTTTGCCAATTATATTCTCTTCATCGCCCCAGTCGTTGTCCAAATCCATATCGTCAATTTCATCTTCGGAATCCAAACCAACATCAATTGTACCATCAGTGTTCTTTTCTATTAAAGACAAATAATAGTCAACCTGATTCAAAATGCCACCAACCGTAATCCTGAATGAGTCGATACTACTTTCAATGCGTTTTAGTAAGTTGATACGCATCAATATCTGCAAACTCTTTTCCCTGTCAGCTTGCGAAAAAGTACTGGCTTTTACTTTCTGGTCGTATTTTTCGGCATACAGTTTTACCTTACTTTTTAAAACATAGTTGATGGGCGTATAAATCGAAAGATTAAGTAACATCAACTGTTCGGCAATACTTTGATAATTGAGTGTACTCTTTTCTGTCAGTGAACTTTGTATTGAAATTGGTTTGTTACGATGTGGAAATTTACCGATGGCTGTTGTATCATAATAGGTGGTAATGTGTTTTCTCGAACGGGCAATGGTCAAACTATCCAGTAATTCAAAAAAGTCAAAGTCCAATCGTTCAAGTAGCGTTTCGGTAGTGCGGTTTTCATTTGGAAATTTCGACCAGATATTGAAAGCCGTTTGGGCACGTTTGAATATCTCATCAACGCCTCTTTCTGTTTCCAACTTTTCATCAATGTTGGCTGCAAAGCCCTCATAAGCGAGTGCCAATTGATTTTTCAAATCATTGAACCGATTGTTCACCGGAGTAGCCGATAACATTAGAACTTTTGTCTCAATTCCTTCTTGTATTACCTTACGCAACAACTTTTGGTAGCGGTTTTCGCGCCCAACAATGGTATTGTTATTCCGGAAATTGTGTGACTCGTCAATCACAATTAATCCATAATTACCCCAATTGACATTTTCCAAATGGCGGCCATTGCTGATTCCACGTTCTCTGGATAAATCGGTATGAAAAAGTACATCATACCGAAATCGGTCGGCATGAAGTGGATTATTCTTATCGTTATTGCAATAGGTATTCCAGTTATCAGCCAATTTTTTCGGACAGAGTACCAACACATCTTTGTTGCGCTTTTCGTAGTATTTGATAATGCCTAAGGCCGTAAATGTCTTACCCAAACCGACACTGTCGGCCACAATGCAACCATTGTATTTTTCCAGTTTATTGATGGCTCCTATTACCGCATCCTGCTGAAAATTATATAGTTTGTTCCAAATTACGGTTTCTTTAAACCCAACGCCTTCGTTGGGCATATTATCTACCGAAATGTCTTTCAGAAAGTCGTTAAAAATATTGTAAAGCGTTATGAAATAGATAAACTCGGGACTGTTTTCTTTGTAAGTAGTCTCAAAATAAGCCAGCACTTGTTCCGTAACATCTTGCATCTGCTCTTTGTTGGACCAAATCTGCTCAAAAAGTTCGAGGTATTGACCACTTACCGGATAATCGAATTTATGCACAAAGGTGGTAAATCCCTTATTGGGTGAAGTTCCCAAATCGGCTGAAGTAAAACCCGCCAGCGGCGAATAAACCACATCATTCGTTGTATTACCTTTTACGTGTATCATGCCGTTTATTGGACGGTCGGCATGAACTGTACTTTTAAACCGAACACGTTTCTTTATCCATTCGCTGCATTCTTTTGCAATAGCACGTTGGTTGAGTTCATTTTTCAATCTCAACTCAAACTCACCACCACACAAATGCTGTTCGTTGTATATGTGAGGAATATAATATTCACGCGACTCTTTCTGAATACTATCCGACACAAAAGTGGGTGAAGTGAAGATAAAGCGCAGTTCATCAATCTCTTTCAACTCCTTTTTGAGGGCTTCAAAAGCATATATAGAAAAAGTAGAGGCTGCAATGGAGAGTTTACTTCCTTTCTGCACATCCTGCTTTAGCTCATCACCTAAACGGGTATTTATGTTGTCGATTAGTTTCATTGTCACTTATACTTATTTCTTCGTGCAATTTATTGTTTGATTTGTTCAATTTCTGAATTAGTCAAAATATCGTCTGTATTAATCATAAAGTCATTTATTTAAACTTGGGGTTCCTGAATTAGGTTCATTTTCTGGTAAATCAAATTTCATAATAATTGGCATTGGAAAATCAATACCTGTCAAAACTGCTTCTCCCTCACCAAGTATTGGTAAAAATTCTAAAGTATTTTTACTCGCAGAACTACATGCATTACTTATTGCTTCTTTATCATTGTGATTAATCAATCTATGTACTATAAATGTGCCCATTTGACTAAGTGTTCCCTGTGGTATATCTCTTGGCATCTGTGTAGCAATACAAAGAAAAAGACCATGTTTTCTACATTCTTTTGCAATAAGGTCAAAAGAATCAAGTCTCGTACTTTCAAAATACTCATCTTTAACTGATTTGTTTACAAATTGATGAGCTTCATCAATTAGTAAAACAATAGGTCGATTATCTATATTTTTCTTTGAATCAAATACTCCAGACCTTGCAATTTGAAGTAAAAATGAACCTATAGCGTTAGCAACTATTTCTCTGATTTGAAAAGCGAATGGAACATTATCAAACGCAATTCTAAGGAGTCTTTTTTCTTCTTTTGGTGCTATAAAATCTTGAATTTTAGAAATAATATCTACTTTATCTACATTATCAAAACCAAATACTTTCCTGAATTCTGGGTCACTTATACATTGATGAATCCTTAGAATTAAACTTGATGCATTACCTTGGTTTCTAGCATCAACTGTCGTGCCCCATGAATCACCATTTAGAAATACACATTCATTGTTGATTTGCTTTGATAATTTTTGGATATTGAAATTAGTTATATTAAAATCATTAAGTTCATCGGAGTAAATTGCTCGAAGCCGATTAAATGGTAATGTTTTTTTTCCAAGTTTTACAATACAACCATCTTCTATATCAATTGAGAGATTCTCTGATTTATTACCTTTGAAATGAAATGTTGTAGTTTTATCTACAGTGGTTGACTGGTATTTAGCACTTTCTCTTTCAAGTATGACCGCTAACTTTAAAGAAGTTATAGCTTCCAATAAAATAGGTTGTTGTACCTGCCCAGAAGGTCTGAACATTACAAATAAGTCTGATACCGAGAGGTTAGAATAATGAAAGTAATGATCAATTCCTAAATTGCATTCTTGGCAATTAGAATCTTTATCAAAACTAGAATACTCACCAGTTGGATCAATCAGTATCGATTTATTATTTGATTTGATTAGTGATTCAATTAACTTACTCACAGTATAACTTTTACCACCTCCAGTTGTCCCAACAACTGCACAATGTCTTCCGAAAATAGATTGCAAGTTTACTTTCACTTCAGTGTCAGGGCTTGAAACTAGTCTGCCGAGTTTAACAGCATCTGATTTTTTACCCTCTTTGACTCCAAACCTAGACATATATTCTTGCACAAGTTCACCAGAACTAATAAAAACCTTTGCCCCAATATTGGGGTATGAAGTCAATCCTTTTTTTACAACAAAAGGGTTGTAAAGGTCGAATGATAATAATATCTCTATTTTTCCTGTTGGATGAAAGTCATTTGTTTGAAAGGCTCTTTCATTTAACGAAAGTCTTTCTGATTCTGGCAATGAAAGTTCTGTTAAACGTCCAAGAAAACCATACTTTTCACCTTCTATTATTACAAAACTCCCAACTAAGCCTCCATTAAACTCTTGACCATAGTGAGTAAATCCATTTAATAAAACCGAAGATGGGAAATGAACTTTTACGAATTGTGGTAATACTTGATTAATATAACCAAGAAAATACTCATGTCTGAATGGATTAATCTTTTGGTCTATCATTCTTCAAGTTAATTTGTTCATAGTTATCACTATCGTACGTTTTTAATTCTGGAAAAAAGTTTGCAAAATCAGTAAAAGTTTCAGCAACCAAAAGTATCCGTTCTGATTCTAATGCAACTTTCTTAATTTCGGATAATGAATTTGAGATTGTGTCATTATCAAATCCTGGATCTATAATAGCCAATCTAAAGCTGGGATTTTGATTTAATGCCTCTTCAATAGCAGCATTTATATGCTTGTCATTAAAACTATATCCAATACATATCAATACTGTATTATCATTTAATCTGAGGTTTCGTTGAAACCTTGCCATCATTTCAAAATATGGTTGTTCGTATGAGTCTTCATATTTTGCTTCACGTGGATAAACCATCAATGGTTTAATTGGCTTTTCATTTATTCTAACAATACCGTCAACTTCGCTTCTTTCCCAATTCAGAGAGCCATGTAGTTTATGAAAATGGAATACACGTTGTATAAAATTATCTTCTTCCTTTAATTTACTTCCTTCTCTTTGAACAATATCATAATCAAAAAATCGACCACTAAATGTTCTGGGAAATGTATATGAAAATCCATCAATCACAACAGCATTTACGTCTGTTGCAGCATATTCAAAAAGCAAATCGTAATTCAGTGTAAATACTTTAACCCTTGGGTTTGTTTGCTTTCTTTGTAGAAGTTTTTCTAAAAATACTTTATGTGGAAAACTTTCCGTAGGCTTTGAAATACTACATTTTGATCTTATTAATTCAAAAATTTCTGACTTAATCTCTGATAGTTTTTTTGAAACATTGCCGAAAGTAATTACCATGTCGCCAGCAAATTTACAATAGCCTTCAATTTGCGACAGTAACGCTTCCAAATCTTTATCAGCTTTATTGTATTTGACTGCAATTCGAATAATTTCAAAGCCATCAATATCACCAACGGAATATTTTTCTTTAGCAACATCCCAAAGTTGACCCATAGATAAACCTCCAACATCCATAGAAGAACCAGCTCCAGATAGAATTAGTAAGTTTTTAGACGGTTTTCTGAAAAACTCCGAATAAATTCTTCTTTTTTCGGAATTTGCATCAATAAGGGTAGGTTTTATTGGCTCGCCCTTATCATCCTTTTTATCGAATGGTTTTAAACCTTCGATTGAAATTAAAATGCCATTATTAAATTCAGGATTCTTAACTTCCAATTTCTTGAATTTTCCGTTAATCAATATTGATTTCCAATTATTATCCATAAAATTTTTTTAATTTTTTTATTCCCACCAATCCTTTGTTCCAAATCCAAACTCAATCTTCACAATATCTTTATCTTCGTTGTATTTTTGTTGCCATGTTTTTGTCATTTTCCATCCAGAGACTTTATTCTTCATTGGAAAATACTGTAATAATTTTACTTGGCTTAGAATATAAACCTTAATGCTACTTTCTTCGTCTACCACAATTGCAAAATAAGGATTGCACCCAAAGGCTATACATGCATCATCCACTTTTTTGAAGTTTTCATTTGGTATGCTTAAGTATTGTCCTTCTTTACCTTCGTTGCGTGAGCGGCTTTTTACCGAAATACCCATTAATTCACCGTTTTTATTGTTACGTGCCAATAAATCTATACCCGTATGGTCAACACGGGTACATTCAAAACCATATTTCGACAACCAATACAGCACCATATTTTCGGCAAAATCGCCTGTAATTTTACTATGTCTGGAACTTTTTTTTATTATCATATCTTGCTGTATTAAAATGTTTCAAAGATGCAAATCAATATTTAAATATGATTTTATTCCCCCTCACCTCATCCCCACCAAATCCAGCATTCCCTCATAGCTCTTTACCACATGGTATTTCACTTCGTCGTTGCTTATTTGGTTGAAGTGGACTTCGGCACAATGTTTTTTGAGTTTTTCCACACCACGCAGGTTGAGTTCCGACTCAGTGCCTTTTGTTTCGGCAATAAAATAGACATTCCGCACTTTTTCCTGATTGAATACAATGGCCCAGTCGGGTGAGTATTTGCCTACCGGTGTGGTTATGTAGAATGATTTAGGGAGTTTGGCATATACCATCACTTCTTCGGCAGTGTCTAATTGCTTGGCAAACTCAGTCTCTATGTTTGAGTCCGTTATCAGATAATCGTAAATATGGTGTTTCAGCATATCACTTTGTAGCACAGCACGACTATCATTGCCAAACACGGTTGCAGCGTCAAACCGTTCGTCAGTTTTGTGGTAGCTGATGTGGTTGACAATCAGTTGCGATTTTACTTCGTTGATAATGGTGCTACATTTGGCAATAAACTCTTCGGGATTTTTGCCAATAAGCAGAAAGCGCGACTCCTTTATTTTGCTCAAAACACTTGCAATGCTTCGGCGTGTGAGGTTGGTAAGTGCCACTATTTCACCCACAATGTCGTATCGGGTATCACTGTAAAGTTCCGTATTTAGCTTTTTCACCGAACGTGCGGTTTGTTTAATTCCTTCGTGCTTTTCCAGTTCCGATTTGGTGCTTTCGGTCAATTCTCCACTTTTTACTTCGTAATAGCGTTCAGATATGGTCAGGTTGGCGTTGATATGAATTACTGCTTCTTCGATCAGTTTTTCACTGTCGAAATGCACTTCATAGACTGTTTTCAAATTTATTTTGCTCCACAAAGTCTGAAATTCCACTTTGTGGAAATTCTTATTGGGTGCAATACTTTGCGTACTGCGGTCATTGTCAATTTTAGGTAATTCGCCCGACGATAAACCGTTGAGCAAGCCACCAATGGCAGCACTGTATTTTTTCAATTCCTCCGGTAGTGGAATTTGTCCTTGTGCAATGGCTTCGCGACCAGCATCCGTCAGTTTGTTTTCTTCGTTGATAATTCCTCCAATTGCCAGTTTGAGAACTAATTTTTCTGTCTGTTGTTTAGTTAAGCGCACACTTTCACCCTGTTCGTTGGTGAGCAGTTTGCCCAAAAAGAATTCGAAATCGGCTTTTTGTGGACGTTCTTTCAGGTTGTCGGCAATTTCGTTTTGCAAGCCTTTGGCAAAAGCTTCGTAACTTTCGCTGGCTATTACGGTGAGTGCATTTATTTCCTGCACCTCATCGCCAATAGTATCATAATCCTGACGTGCACCGTCTAAGTTCACACAAAGTCGCATACCACGTCCCACTTCCTGACGACGACGAATAGTTGCATCGGAATGTTTCAAAGCGCAAATCTGGAACACATTGGGATTATCCCAACCCTCTTTCAGTGCCGAGTGCGAAAAGATAAAACGTACCGGTTCGTCGAAACTCAACAAACGCTCTTTGTCTTTCATTATCAACTCATAAGCACTTTGGTCGTCACTTTCTTCGCTTCCACGTTTCACAGTAGAATCAATGACCCGTTTGCTCTTTTTGTCGATAGAAAAATAACCGCTGTGAATATGTGAAGCATCATCGCGGTTGAGATAAGCAAAGTAATTGCTTGGTTCATAGCCCCTATAACTTTCTTTTATCGAATGTTTGTGTAGATATTCGTTGTATTGTTGCTGAAACAAATCCAGAAATTCGCTCCGAATGGCTGCATATTCTTGTTCAAATATCTGAGCGTACTCGCCCGGAACTTCTACTCCCAATTCGTCATACTGGCGGTATTTTTCCACATGGTCTATGAAAAACAATGTCAACACTTTAATCCCTTTGGCATAAAGTTGTTTTTCTTTTTCAAGGTGTGATAGTATTGTTTCGCGTATCTGTATTCGGCGGAAATCGGTTTCGTTCATATCGCCCACCACTTCGCCCGGATAAAGCACTTGATTGCCAATTTCTACTTTACCCAGGTAAGCATCAATATTCAAAATGCTATAACCATGATAAGCAGGCATACCACCTGAGAGTTCGTGCAAGTTATCACCCTTACTTAGTTTTTCACGAATTCGTTTAATGCTGTCGCCTTTACGAACTTCATATTCCAATACTGCCACCGGCGGTTTTCCACTGCTAATTTCAATACGCTCCAGATACAAATAACCGGTAGTTCCGGTAGAACCTTTCAGGTTAATACCTTTTACCTTAATGCGTTTTACCAATTTTTGATTGTAAGCATCTAAGGCGTCAAGTCGATAGACCTGATTGTACATTTCTTTGTGAGTAGCTGAATAGCGCAAAGTAAACAGTGCATTGAATTTTTGCATTGATTCCAGCGTTTGTTTACCATCTACACTTTGCGGCTCATCGATAATCAATATCGGATTGGTTTGAGCAATAATCTCTATCGGTCGTCGCGAACCAAACTGATCTAACTCCATATCAATACGACGGGCATTTTCGCCACGCGCATTGAATGCTTGTGTATTGATAATCATCACACTAATGCGACTATCGGCAGCAAAGTTTTCAATATCCTGCGGACGTGCCGAATTGTAGATAAATGGTTTTATCTTGTGTCCGTATATTTCCTGAAAGTGCGATTGTGTTACTTCAAACGATTTGAAAACTCCCTCACGAATTGCTATGGAAGGCACAATGATAATGTATTTACTCCAACCGTAATGTTTGTACAGTTCGTACATGGAGCGAATATAGGTATAGGTTTTGCCAGTACCGGTTTCCATTTCTATGGTTAGGTGAAAGCCTGACTTTTCGCCTTTTGGGCGTTCAATGCTTGGACTTTCTATCAGTTCATTTTGTCGCTGTACGGTTTGGATATTTTCAAGTACCTGTGTTTCGGTAATGCTTATGGGGCGGTTGCGATAACCGATACTTTCGTTTATCTCCTCCTCATAAGCTATGCTTTGCAGACCAGTTTCGGCATTTTTCGATTTGCGTAATATCTCTTTGGTGCGTTCCAGTGTAAACTTTGCCGTTTGCAAGGTTTGTCCTGCAAATGCATCCACCACCGCTTTTACGGCGTGTAACTGAAAAGCTTGTTCTTTAAATTGTAGTTTCATTACTATTTTTTTATCAAGGATAGAATTCTTTTTCCAGACTCAGTAGTCTGATAGGTTTGGTTTCGATTTTTAATTTCCGGATATTGTTTTTCTACCCAACCGATTTTAATTAATGGCTCTAAGTATTTTGAGCTATTTTTTGTTTGATTGCTCAAACCCATCTTCTCGAACAGAAGCTCTCTTTTTATCCACGTACTTAGTATCTCAAGCATCTCCACCACTCTATCATGGATTTCTGTTTTAATAATTTCTATTACTTGGTTACTTTCTTGGTTACTTTCTTGGTTACTTACTCCGTTACTAGCTCCGTTACTAAAAGCAATAATTTCTTCTATACTGCTGAATAACATAGCAGTAGCTCCGTTACTTTCTCCGTTACTTTCTTGGTTACCAACTAGGCTATGCGCAGGCAAAGTTGTCAAAAAACAAGTGAAATCTTTATCGGTATCAAATATAGGGTCAGATGAGCCATTGTCTGCCATTGCCTTGTATATAGTTGGGAAACCAGTTCCACGACCTTCTGTAAGTCCAAGTTCTTTTAGAAAATCACCTATGCGGCGATTGCGGTATTCGCGGGAGACAATTCTTTTCTGAGTTTTTAAAACCGTTGCATTTACAGGTGGAACAGGACCCGGATAACTCAGTATTTCTATTTTATCTGGCCAAACCTGAACTTCAATGGGTGAACCGATTTCATAACTCTTGTGATATACAGCATTGGATAATGCTTCTTCCACGGCAGCATACGGAAAGTTATAAAAGCGATCTGCTTCTGCTTTATTGCCGTGCTTTATGACTTGTTCGGAAATAATATTAGTCTGTAGAAAAGACAATGCATCCCTGAGTTGTTTTTGCAAAGGTCCTTTGAAATAATGTTCGGAAAAATTTGAACCCGAATCCTCTTTGTGCCATACCAGTTCGATTTGACAACGACTAAAAAAGCGTTCCGGCTGTTTACAAAAAAACAACAAGCCCACATTCACCGGTCTGATATTTTCGTTGGCGCCTTTGGCAATAAGCATGGCACGGCACAAATCTTCAAAACTCAATGTTTTACTTTCCTCTAATAAATCACTTTTTACTTCATGTAGATAAGCTTGAATAAGCCCTAAATCCATATCCTGTAGTGAGGATAACTGATTGATGCGGTCATCGTACGGGATACGCGCCGTCAATTCCTGAAGTTGACGCAAAGTTTCCCCTCTGGCAATTACACTATTGGAGCCAATACGAACGTATGGTTCTCTTCCGTATTCCTTCCCAAGCGAGGTTGGTGCGGTGTACATTCTGTTATCTCCTGCAGGACACCATAATACCAGAATCTGTTTTCCCTGTAGAATGTACGGTTGTATTACTGGAAAGTAACTGGGCTGAATTTTATGCCCCAACTCAAGAATCTTTTTCTGAATAGAATCCAGTTGTTCGGCTTCCAAACCAGTCGGAGGAAAAATAGGTTGACCTTCATTTTCGGCAATACCGATTACAATATAACCTCCACCCCAGTTGTGCAAATCGTTGGCAAAGGCACATGCCGAATGAAGTACATCTTCCGGATTCCAACCTTGTTTAAACTCCAGGCGTTCCCATTCCACGGTGGCACCATGCACCAAATCTTCTATGTTTATAGGTAAAGCCATATTTGACTATTGATTGATTATTGATTTTCTACACCGCTTTTTAAGGTGTGCAACTGAAAGGCTAATTCTTTAAATTTAGTTTTTTCTCTGAATTAATTGGCAACTTGGTAATAAGCACAAACATTATTTCGACACTCTGCAGAACAAATCAGATTAAAGCAATCTTTAAATTCAGTAATTGTCTTTGCCAGATATGTTTTTTTTCCGGCACTTAGTCTGACCATCTTGTTTCTTGCTTGTTGTATTTCGGTATTAGAAAACAAGAAATATACCTCAGAATGTATTGAAGGTACTTGGTTTAAAATACCAATTGAGCCATTTACTTTTGCTGTGAGTTCTCCTGCAGTGAGTCTTTTTACACCCTCATTACCATATCTAAATCTACATTCGACCAATAACATCTTGGAACTATTTGTAATTTTAATTCCCATAGCAAAATCAGTAGTTGATGTTTTGCTTCTTCGCTGCTGACGAGCCAAATTGGTTTCTACATCATCCATATCAAGTACAACCCAGTTATTATCAAATATGTTACATCGCTGACCTTCTCTGGTAATCATTGCATTCATTCCGATTAAACTTCGAGGAAAAGTTCTTGATATTGAATGTTCTTCTGTTTCCTTTTTACAATAAACCATATTATGCGGTATAATCGTTTAACTTATCAAATGATTTATTGTAAGAACTAAAGATTTCTTCTATCTCTACCCCAAGATGTTTGTAGTCGTATTTATATTCACCAGACCTTTGCTCTGCTAAATAGAAATTTAATTTCTCAAGATTCCCTTCTTTCTCAGTAATATATTTCAATGCACTTACCATATCAGGACTGTGGCTGGCAACTAATAGTTTAACACCAATTACTTGATTTAGATATACCAGAAAACGTCCATATTCTACTATCCATTGAGGATGTAGATGCGCTTCGGGTTCGTCTAAAATTAATAATGTCCCAGCATTTAAAGTACCATTATTAAGTAGCATTTGTAAAATTGAAAATGATTTAACACCCGTAGCAACATCTAATAAATTAAATTCTTTACCATCATCGCGTTTATAAATAAAATTATTTCTAAACAAATCAGATTTCTCAAATCTGGCTGAACCGTGAATAATTTGACTTGAGAATGTATCATCATTTGAGAATGATTCGTTCATCAATAATTTATTAAGGTCATACCAATGTTCGTTTTTTCCATTTTCCAACAAGCCTATTGCCATTGGAGTATCTATGTAAATAACATTTTCAATATCACTTATAGTAGCCAGTTTATTAAAGTCTCGATTGAGAACAGACACATCAGAAGTATAGATATTGTATTTTATATTTTGACCATCAGTTTCAAATTGTCTTTTAAGTTTTCTAAAAAGTTCATCAATATATCTATTGTATTTAATATCATTACATTCAGTATATAATGTTTCAATATACTCTTTCAATCTATTAAAGGTTAAATCTAAGGCAGATTCAGCAATTTCTGTCCTATCATCGGAAGGCAAATTAGATAACAAGTTTTTGTTGATTTTTTCAATTTGCTTGTCAATATCTAAATTTCGGAATCGCAACCTTGTTTTCATCTTGGTTTGCCAATCAGAACTCTGGAGTATGTCAATTATTTCAATAATCCACTCAAATACGTTCAGTGTTAATTCTGCAAATAAACGTTTACTCTCATCAAAATCAGAACTGATAATTTGTATTGAATATGAAAATTGCTTATTAAGTTCTTCATATCGGGTTTCTCTATCATCAAACACATACGAATAGTCACGTAATACGTCTTTGAAGTTTGATGATATTCTCCTCAACTTATTCTTTAATTGTTCGTCGATAATATTATCGTACTCATTCACAACTTTTATAGTATGATACAGCAATTTTGAAATGGTACTTTTACCTGAACCATTTTCTCCGGCAATAACCGTAATTCCGTCCAGAATAATATCGGCATTACCGATAGCTCTGAAGTCGGAAATTTCTAAT
>Ga0118677_10000697_pt1 | contig 72915 bp, 64 predicted proteins | sample AliMusrvi5mmetaG_FD_86154 | JGI IMG/M metagenome (GOLD analysis project Ga0118677, IMG submission 86154) | reverse complement strand
TGGCGCTTCTGTCTCCTGACTCCTGACTTCTATCTCCTATCTCCTTACATTAACGCTAAATTCACAATCGTACACAACAATATTTGCTTGTAATAACATTACTACTATATTTGCCCACCAAAAAAAAATAAAAATAGTGGCTACCAAATTTTCAAAGGAAACATATTTATACTGGTACGAGATGATGCAACTCATCCGTCAGTTTGAATTAAAAGCAGAAGAAATGTATAAAATGGCAGGAAAGATCCGCGGATTCTTCCATGCTTACATAGGTCAGGAAGCTATTGCTGCCGGCTGTATGACTGCTACTACGCATGATGACCCATTCATTACCGGTTATCGTGATCATGGTTTAGCCCTTGCAAAAGGAACATCTGCTAATGCCTGTATGGCCGAATTGTACGGTAAAGCTACCGGTTGTAGTAAAGGTAAAGGTGGAAGTATGCACTTATTTGATGTTAAAAACAAGTTCTTCGGTGGTCACGGATTGGTAGGCGCACAAATTGGTACCGGAGCAGGACTTGCTTTTGCAGAACAATATAAAGGCACCAACAATGTAGTGCTTTGTTTCTTTGGTGATGGAGCTGCCCGTCAGGGAATGCTGCACGAAAGTTTCAACATGGCTATGCTATGGAAACTACCAGTAGTATTCATCTGCGAGAATAATAACTACGCAATGGGTACTTCTATTCAGAGAACATCCAATGTAATAGATATCTACAAACTGGCTGATGCTTATGAAATGCCAGCTGATAAAGTAGATGGTATGATTCCAGAAGCGGTGCACGAATCGGTTGCAAGAGCTGTTAAGCGTGCAAAAGAAGGAGATGGCCCTACTTTATTGGAATTAAAAACATACCGTTACAAAGGTCACTCTATCAGCGATCCTCAGAAATACAGAACTAAAGAGGAAGTTGAAGAATATAAGGATCAGGATCCTATCAGTAAGGTTCTGAAGACCATTCTGGATAATAACTTTGCAACTGAAGCTGAGATTGAAGCTATTAACGCTAAAATAGATCAGGTAGTTGAAGAAAGTGTTAAGTTTGAGAAGTGATTGGTTGAGCAGCCCTCGTCTTGCTCTAAATTACTATTTTTACAAAAAATAACTTTAACCCAATATCTCAATATCCCAATATCTGAACATGCAAATAAACGAATCGATCATCAGGTCCATTGAAACAAAGCAGCGGATACTTTCAGATCCGGAATTGATTGAACGGATCGGAAAGGTTGCTGATTGTTGTATTACTGCATTCAGGAACGGTAAAAAGGTTCTTTTTTGCGGGAATGGAGGAAGTGCGGCTGACGCCCAGCATTTGGCGGCTGAACTTTCCGGCAGGTTTTATTACGATCGTGCACCATTACCTTCTGAAGCACTGCATGTGAATACCTCTTATCTTACTGCAGTGGCTAATGATTATTCTTTTGATGAGGTATACTCACGCATGATCAACGGATCAGGACAGGAGGGGGATGTGCTTATTGCCTTGTCGACTTCGGGAAATTCCCCAAATATCGTGAAGGCACTTGAGTCCGCACGCGCAAAGGGCATGAAAACAGTTGTCCTGACGGGAGAATCCGGCGGAAAGGCAAAAAACGGTTGTGATTACCTGATCAATGTTCCCTCGAAGGATACGCCACGCATCCAGGAATCTCATATCATGATCGGACACATTATTTGTGAAATCGTTGAATCCACTCTTTTTCCACTAAAATAAAATAATGGAAGCAGTTGTTCTTGCAGGTGGTTTCGGGACCCGGCTCCAGAAACTTGTTAATGACGTTCCCAAATCGATGGCCCTGATAAACGGGACGCCCTTTCTGGAATATCTCTTTAATTACCTTACCGGGCAGGGTGTTCAGCGGGTAGTCCTTTCAGTGGGCTATAAAAATGAGATCATCCGCTCGCATTTTAACGACAGGTTCAAGCATCTGCATATCGATTATGCGCTTGAGGAAGAGCCCCTCGGGACTGGTGGCGGCATTAAGTATGCATTTGAAAAGGTTGAAGGTGAGCTTGCCATCGTGCTAAATGGTGACAGCATGTTCCGGATCGACCTGAATGCCATGATGGCTGAACATCAGCGGCAGGATGCCAACATCACCCTGGCATTGCGCTACCTGGAAGATACAGAACGCTTTGGTACAGTGATGCTCGATGAGCATCACCGGATCACGGGCTTTAAAGAGAAAAACCCGGAGAGCGGGGCCGGCTATATCAATGCCGGTGTTTATATCATAAACAAACGGTTTATCACACAGCCGCAGTTTCCACAGGCCTTCTCCATCGAAAAAGATTGTTTCGAGCGTTTTTACGCAAAGTCGAAATTTATTGGTTTCCCCGCCAAAGGATATTTTCTCGACATCGGGATTCCTGAGGATTACATGAAAGCACAGGATGAATTCAGGCGGTTTGAAGATTGATAAGTCCTGGACCCTCTTCCTCGACCGCGATGGCGTTATCAATACACGCATCGTCGGTGGCTACGTGAAAGTATGGGAGGAATTCAGCTTCATAAAAGGGGTGGAGGAGTCGGTTGCACTTTTTACAAAACACTTCGGAAGGATCATCGTGGTGAGCAACCAGCAGGGTGTTGGCAAGGGACTTATGAGTGCCCGTGAAGTTGAACAGATCCATGATACAATGAAGAAGGAGATTGACAGTACCGGCGGGAAAATAGATGCAGTTTATTTTTGCCCCGCGCTGGAATCGGACCATTCCCTTATGAGGAAGCCCAACATCGGCATGGCGCTGAAGGCCCGTAAAGATTTTCCCGGCATACGTTTCCGGCAGTCAGTAATGGCCGGCGACTCAGTGTCGGATATGGTTTTTGGAAAACGACTTGGAATGAAGACGATTTTCATCGGCACTGATCAAAAGCTGATTGCTCAGCACCCCCGACTTATCGACCACGCCTATCCTAATCTTATTTCATTCGCTTCAATTCTGTAACCCCTAATTCGCAACTTACAAATTGCAACTCGCAACTAACTTTTTCGCATGACGCCAGGCCTGATATTTACCGTTTTCCTGATCTACACCGCCGTCCTCTTCTTCATCACCTGGCTGACGGCACGGAAGGCAAACAACAGGGCCTTCTTTATCGGGAACAAGGCGAGTCCCTGGTTCGTGGTGGCCTACGGGATGATCGGCGCCTCCATGTCGGGAGTAACCTTCATGTCAGCGCCGGGTTGGGTGGGTACCACGCAGTTCTCCTACATGATGATGGTGATCGGCTACCTCTTTGGCTATTTCGTGATCGCCACTGTGCTGATGCCCATGTATTACCGGATGAATCTTACCTCCATCTATACCTATCTCGAGTCAAGGTTTGGGTTCTGGTCCTATAAAACCGGTGCATTTTATTTTATCATCTCACGTGTTATCGGTGCATCCTTCCGGATGTTCCTGGTGGTTAATGTCCTTCAGATATTTGTTTTTGATGCATGGAATATCCCATTCGGGATCACTGTCCTGATCTTTATTACACTTATTCTGCTATATACCTTCAAAGGGGGTATAAAAACGATCATCTGGACCGATCTTATCCAGACAACTTTCATGCTGCTGGCCCTGCTGGTCTCTATAATTATCATCACCAACAGGTTGGGCGTCTCCATTTTCTCGCTCTCATCCGATGTGCTTCATTCAGCCTATTCCAAGATGGTCTATACTGACTGGCATGACAAGCGGTTTATTCTGAAGCAATTCCTGGGAGGGGCCTTCATCGCCATTGTGATGACCGGGCTTGATCAGGAGATGATGCAGAAAAACCTGAGCTGCCGCAGCCTGAAAGATGCGCAGAAAAATATGTTTACTTTCAGCGGGATCATGCTGCTGGTGAATTTTATGATCCTTTTTCTTGGGGCTATCCTTTTTATATTCGCAACAAAATCGGGGATTCCGCTTCCTTTGCGCTCGGACGACCTTTTCCCTACCATCGCAATTCATTTCCTAGGACCGGTTGCCGGCCTCGTTTTTATCATAGGGCTGATCTCTGCAGCCTATCCCAGCGCAGACGGAGCGCTTACCTCACTGACCACCTGTTTCTGCATTGATTTTCTCAATATGAATAAAAAGGAGAACATTACAGAAAAGCAGAAGACAGGTACCCGCTACCTTGTGCATGCAGGATTTGCTTTCCTGCTATTGCTGGTCATTATCCTGTTTCGTGCCATCAACGACAGGGCGGTCATCGGCAAACTCTTTACTATCGCCGGCTATACCTATGGTCCGCTGCTTGGGCTCTATTCCTTTGGCCTGTTTACCAAATTCAGGGTAAAGGACGGGGGTGTGCCGTTTATCGCGCTGATCTCACCCATTCTTTGTTATTTCATCAGCATCTATTCTGAAAAACTGATCAAGGGATACGAAGTCGGCTTTGAACTGCTTGTGATAAATGGCCTGATCACCTTCCTGGGCCTGTTCCTGCTGAGAAAAAGAAATATTCAGCTTTCCTGACAAGAATATTCCCGGATCAATGATCCAGGAATTTTTTATTTTTATGATCTGAAAAATCCTTAAAAAGAAAAAAACATGAACAATATACGATTCCGTGCTCTTGAAATGGCCATGCTCCGCAAGACCAAAAAAGTCAGATTTCCGAAGGAAAAGGCTTCGGAATATTTTGGCAAACTCACCTTTAACAAAGCCGCAATGCGTGAATACCTGACGGTGGAAGCTTACCGCCAGGTAATGAACTCCATTGACCATGGGGAAAAGATCGACCGCAGGATCGCCGACCAGGTGGCTGCGGGGCTGAAAGCCTGGGCCATACGTAATGGTGCAACGCATTATACCCACTGGTTCCTTCCACTGACAGGTTCCACGGCGGAAAAGCATGATGCGTTCATCGATCCGATTGAGGGTGGTGCAGGTATTGAAAATTTCAGGGGCAGCGAACTTTCGCAGCAGGAACCGGATGCATCCAGTTTCCCCAGCGGGGGTATCCGTTCCACTTTTGAGGCCAGGGGCTACACAGCCTGGGATCCAACATCCCCGGCTTTCATCATGGACAAGACTCTCTGCATTCCCACCGTATTCGTATCCTACACAGGCGAAGCCCTGGATTTTAAGACCCCGCTGCTGAAAGCCTTGTATGCCATTGACCAGGCCGCCGTTGATGTCTGCCAGCTTTTCGACAAGGACGTCACGAAGGTGTATGCGACACTTGGCTGGGAACAGGAGTATTTCCTCGTGGATACAGCACTCTATATGGCCCGCCCCGACCTGGTGCTTACCGGCAGGACCCTTTTTGGTCATGCTTCCGCCAAGGATCAGCAACTTGAGGATCATTATTTCGGCACGATTCCCCAGCGGGTCATGGCGTTCATGCAGGAATTTGAACTGGAGGCCCACCTTCTTGGAATCCCTGTAAAAACAAGACATAATGAAGTTGCACCCAACCAGTTTGAATGTGCCCCTGTTTATGAAGAGGTGAACCTCTCTGTTGATCACAACCAGCTTCTGATGCACCTGATCGATAAGATCGCCAAGCGCCATGACTTTACGGTGCTTTTGCATGAGAAACCTTATTCCGGGATCAACGGTTCCGGAAAGCATAACAACTGGTCGCTTGCTACAAATACAAAAGAAAACCTGCTCTCACCCGGGAAGACGCCCAAATCGAATCTTCGTTTTCTTTCGTTCCTTGTTAATATCGTGAAAGCTGTTCATGAACATGGTGACCTTCTCCGGGCCATCATCGCTTCACCAGGCAATGACCATCGCCTTGGTGCCAATGAAGCCCCACCGGCGATTATTTCAGTTTTCATCGGCACCCAGCTTACCGAGGTGCTTGATATGCTGGAGAACTCAAAGAAAAAGGTGAAACTTGCCGGGGAGAACATTTCCGATCTTTTAAAGAACCTTCCGAAGATCCCGGAAATACTGCTTGACAATACCGACCGTAACAGAACTTCTCCCTTTGCGTTTACCGGAAACAAATTTGAGTTCCGTGCCGTGGGGTCCTCCCAGACCTGTGCTGCTGCCATGATTGCATTGAACCTGATCGTTGCAGACCAGCTGGCGAAATTCAAAAAAGAGGTGGATGAGTTAATTCATAAAAAGGTGCGCAAGGATGATGCGATCGTACAGGTATTGCGGAAATACGTGACTGAATCGAAAAACATCCGCTTTGAAGGCAACAATTACAGCGAGGAATGGATCAAAGAAGCTGCAAAGAGAGGCCTCTCCAATCACGCCAGTACACCTGCTGCGCTGAAAGCTTTTGTTTCAAAAAAATCGCTAGACCTCTTTGAACGCAACAACGTGCTGACGGCCCGTGAACTGCATGCCCGCCATGAGATCCGCCTCGAAAATTACACGAAGAAGATCCAGATTGAATCGCGTGTACTCGGTGACCTTGCCACGAATCATGTCATTCCGATTGCCATCAAATATCAGAATACCCTGATCGAAAACGTAAAAGGGCTGAAAGATGTCCTGGACCTGAAGACATATGGAAAGCTTTCGCAGAACCAGATGGAAACCATTACCGAAATATCTGAACATGTGTCGAGGATCAAGAGCTATGTGAACGAAATGATCGAGGCACGCAAGGCTGCCAACAAGATCGGCGATACCGAGGAGAAGGCATTTGCTTACTGCGGTGAAGTTAAACCCTATTTTGAGAAGATCCGGGACCATGTTGATAAACTTGAGCTCCTCGTGGATGACGATGTATGGCCTTTACCAAAATACCGCGAACTGCTATTTGTAAAATAATTATTTTTTGTTCAACAATTCTAAAACAAACAATATGTCCACGATTAACAGGATCGGTTTATTCTTCCTTGGCCTGCTTTCCAGCACGGGTCTTTTTGCCCAGATCAATGTTTCCCATGTTGATAATAACCTGGCACCCTCTGAGCGTGAGGGAATCTATTATGCCCTTCCAAGGACAGTTATCAGGATCGATGTGTCGATCGACCGGATCGAGAATTTCAAGGGCCCCTATTCGGAATATGCACTGAAATACCTGGGGATGAAGAACGTGGTTGAGGCCAATTCCGTTGAGTACAAGATCATGGATATTGATGTGAAGACCTCGGCCCAGCCGGATCCCGACCAGTATTTTTTTGTTGAGCTTGGCGACAAAATATCGAAGAACGGTAAAGATGCCTTGTTCTCCCTGACGGAATCAGGGCTGATCCTTGGAACAATCCCCGATAAGTCGGATACCCTTGTGAAGGAGTTCAGGCAAACGAAGCAGGACAATCCACAGGCAGTTACAGAAAAAGATGTTTTCCCGGAGATCTTCAAATATTCGGCCGATGCCAGTTTTGTGGAAAAGGTGGATACCATCATCCGCAAGGTCAATATCGATACAATGACGCTTCAGCGTCAGTATGTAAAACGTACCATGGTGGAGAAATCGCCAGAACAGAAAGCCAAGGAGGCAGCCGATTACATCACGAAGATAAAGGATAACCGATTCAACCTGATCAGCGGTTTCCAGGAGGTGAACTATAATAAGGAGACCCTTGAATATATGGATGCCCAGCTGACAACCCTCGAGAAGGAATATTTAAAACTATTCACCGGGATCAGCGTACACAGGACCATGGTATTTACCTATGTGTACACTCCGAATCAGAACCAGATCAATGCTGAGGTTCCTATTTTCAAATTTCAGAAAACAAAAGGTGTCATCGATCTTGATGAGCCCGGTGGGAAGGTTGTGACAATCCGTGTACAACGTTCAGGAACCACCAGTTCTGTGCTTAATTACCTGAAAAAGGTTGATGAGAACAAAAAGGGACATGGGTTTTATTACCGTATACCGGAACTGGCCAGGGTGAATGTTAAGGTAGACGACAATCTCCAGGAAGAGACCCAGTGCCTTGTCAGCCAGCTGGGGATCGTAACCTACCTGCCGGTGAATAAGTGGAAGGTACAGTTCTATAAAGAAACCGGGGGAATCCGCGACATGCTGGTGGAATAGAGGCCGCCCTTGTAATTATCCGATATCAGATCACCGCTTTACGGATCCTTACAAGTTTTTCGAGCAGATCTTCGAGCAGGTCTAGCCGGAGCATATTTGCTCCGTCTGACATGGCAACAGATGGATCGGGATGGGTCTCCAGGAAAATTCCATCGGCACCGGTTGCAATAGCCGCTTTCCCGATAGTTCCGATCATTTCAGGTTTTCCTCCTGTTATACCCGATGCATTATTAGGCTGTTGCAGGGAATGCGTAATATCCACAATGACTGGAACGCCCAGATCCTTCATTACCGGAACATTCCGGAAGTCAACTACCAGGTCCTCATAGCCAAATGTAGTCCCACGCTCAGTCAGCATGATGTCGTCGTTGCCAGCATTGCGGACCTTTCCGAGGGCAAACTCCATTGAGGCGGCGGAGGCGAACTGTCCTTTCTTTATGTTGATGACTTTCCTGGTTTTTGCCGCTGCAACAAGCAGGTCGGTCTGCCTGCACAGGAAAGCGGGTATCTGCAATGCATCTACATATTGTGCGGCAATTTCAGCCTCTTCTGCCGTATGAATATCCGTGATCACAGGAATACTGAACTTCTCACCAACTGCCTGTATGAGTTCAAGCGCGAGAATATTGCCGATGCCGGAAAATGAATCGCCTCTTGACCGGTTGGCTTTTTTATAAGATGCCTTGAATATGAAGGGGATTTTGAGCCTGTCGGTGATCCGGAGGATCTCTTCAGCGATTACAAAGGGCATTTCCGCATTTTCCACAACGCAGGGTCCTGCGATCAGGAAAAAGTTTCCGGAGTCGGTGTGCCTGAGCTTTGGGATTTTGGGAAGATTCGTCATGAATTCAAGTTGTAAGTTGTGAGTTGTAAGTTGCAAGTTTTAATTAGATCAATTAGATCAATTAGAAATTTAATACCCATACTTTTTTCTCCACAAGGCTTTGAGTCTGGTCCTGATCTCGGTTTCTCTTGTATTTTCCTGTGGGTCATAAAATTTTGTTCCCGAGAGTTTATCTGGAAGGAACTCCATGTCAATAAAATTATTATCAAAATCATGAGCATATTTGTACTCTTTGCCATACCCGATCTCTTTCATCAGTTTGGTCGGAGCATTCCTTATGTGGAGCGGAACGGGCTGGTCGCCGGTATCACGGATGGAGCGTTGAGCCTGGCGGATGGCCTTATAGGAGGCATTGCTTTTCACGGAGCATGCCAGGTAGATGGCTGTTTGCGAAAGAATAAGGTCGCATTCGGGATAGCCGATCACATTTACCGCCTGGAAACAGGAGTTTGCAAGCAGGAGAGCATTTGGATTGGCATTCCCGATATCTTCTGATGCAAGGATCAGCATTCTGCGAGCAATAAAGAGGGGATCTTCACCGGCTTCGATCATCCTGGCCAGGTAATATACTGCTGCATTCGGGTCGCTTCCGCGCATTGATTTGATAAATGCTGAAATGATATCATAGTGCATCTCGCCTGACTTGTCGTACATTGCGAGATTTTGCTGGATGATCTGAACTGTGCTTTTGTTGGTGATGGCAATGGAAGATGATTTCTTCCGCTCTGTGTTAATGATCAGTTCCAGTGCATTGAAAAGTTTTCTCGCATCCCCACCTGAAATCCTTAGTAGGGCTTCTGTCTCTTCAAATGTTATGCTGACCTTCAGGCTTTGTTCAAGGTGAGCCTTGCCTTGGGCAAGAAGTTTCACAAGGTGTTCCTCCTCAAGGGACTTTAAAATATAGATCTGGCATCGGGAAAGGAGAGGAGAGATCACTTCGAAGGAGGGATTCTCCGTAGTGGCGCCGATAAAGGTGACAATTCCTTTTTCCACGGCTCCGAGTAAGGCGTCCTGCTGGGATTTACTGAACCTGTGGATCTCATCAATGAAGAGAAAGGGGCTGTCACCGCTCTCTTTTGCCTTTGCTATCACTTCACGCACCTCCTTGACACCGGAACTCACGGCACTTAAAGTGAAGAAGGTTCTTTTCAGTTGCTGTGAGATAATATAGGCCAGGGTTGTCTTTCCTACTCCCGGCGGCCCCCAGAGGATCATCGAAGGAATGTCGCCCGATTCAATGGCCCTGTATAGTATGGCATCCCTGCCAACCAGGTGTTCCTGGCCGATGTAATCTTCAAGGCGGGTGGGGCGAAGCTGCTCTGCAAGGGGAATGATCATGTGCTTTTCCGTGATAACCGATCAAAATTACAATTAAAGTTCAGAAAGTCAGGATCAAAAAGAAAGGATGGCAGAATATTGGTCATTTCATTCAAAACATATTAACATCCGGGATTTTCATCCCCTGAATTATTAAATTTATTTAGCTGATCTTCAGTCAGATGATTGATATGTTAAAAAATGTTAAAAAAAACATGTCAAAATATTTGGAGGGTATGTATCTATTGATATACCTTTGTGTCAAATCTTAAAATCAAGAAACAAATGAAAAAACTTGCAACATTATTAGTAGTTTGTGCTGTAGCTTTCATGTATAGCTGTGGTCCGAGCGCAAAAGAACTCGAAGAAAAAAGAATTGCTGACTCTATCAGAGTTGCTGACTCCTTAGCAATGGTTCAGGCAGAACAGCAGAGGGTAGCTGATTCAATTGCAAAAGCTCAGGCTGAGAAAGTAAAAGCTGATTCAATTGCTCACGCTGACTCAATTGCAAAAAAACTCATCAAGCCAGCTAAGAAAGGTAAGAAATAATCTTTCAGGCAGCAAAAAAAAGCTCCGGATTCCCGGAGCTTTTTTTTTGCCTTCTTTTAAAGGTTTTTTATCTCGCTGACCAGTTTCTGCATGGTTGCTTTTGCATCTCCGAACAGCATCCTTGTCCTTGGGTGGTAAAAGAGGTTGTTCTCGATAGCTGCATACCCTTTGGCCATGCTTCTTTTCATCACGATCACGTTTTTGGCATTCCATACCTGGATAACCGGCATTCCGGCAATCGGGCTGGATGGATCTTCTTCCGCTGCCGGGTTTACCACATCGTTGGCTCCCACAACGATCACTGCATCGGTACTGCTCATCTCTTTATTGGCATCTTCCATTTCAAGCAATTTTTCATAGGGGACATCGGCCTCAGCAAGCAGTACGTTCATGTGACCTGGCATACGGCCGGCCACAGGGTGGATCGCATATTTTACCTCAACGCCCTTGCTGGTCAGAAGATTATCCAGTTCATGGCAAAGATGCTGGGCCTGGGCAACTGCAAGGCCGTATCCCGGAACAATAAAAACTTTCTGGGAGTAACTCAGGAGAATGGCTGCATCGCTCAATGAGATCTCCTTAACTGATTTATCGCCTGACTGAACAGCCCCTGCCGCACTTACTCCAAAAGCACCAATGATCACATTTAAAAGCGACCGGTTCATGGCTTTGCACATCAGGATGGTAAGGATAGTTCCTGATGATCCGACAAGAATACCGCCGGTCAGCATGGCCTGGTTGCCATAAAGAAAACCACCCATGGCAGCAGCAACACCGGTAAACGAATTGAGCAGTGAAATCACCACCGGCATGTCAGCACCACCGATCGGCATTACGAAGGTAACGCCGTAAAGCAAAGCGAGCAATGCCAGGATGTAGATCATGAGGTTATTGTCTTTGACCGGAGTTGAGGCCATGATGAAAATAATGAGTCCGACCAGGAGGAAAAGGAACAGAAGGTTCACATACCTGAGTATGGGTGATTTAATATCCCCGATCCGCTCGTCAAGTTTTCCAAAAGCGACCATGCTTCCTGCGAAGGAAACACCACCGATCATGAGTCCAAGAAGGATGGCTATGGCTTCTCCGTTAAACATGGAGGTGGCTCCGTGAAAAGCAAGTATGTTCTGCATCTTCGGAAACTCCATCAGGGAGATCAGTGCAGCACAAGCACCACCCATCCCGTTAAACAGTGATACCATCTGCGGCATAGCCGTCATCTTGACTTTTTTGGCGGCCAGCCAGCCTACAACAGAACCGATCACCAGTGCGGCAATAATAAACCCGATATTGTGGATGCCCTCATAAGTGCCGTTTTCGGCTTTGGTCTTGTGAAAAAGAATGGTGAATAGAATCGCCAGACCCATGCCGGCTGCAGCCCAGAGGTTGCCGCTGCGCGCAGTGTCAGGATGGCTGAGTTTCTTTAATCCCAGAATGAAGAGGATGGAGGCAAGAATATATGAAAGCTCCAGGATCGAGATATAGGGTGAAAACTCAAAACTTCGGGTAAGTGTTAAAAGTTCGTCCATGGTGTCTTATTTTTGGGTTTTCTTCTTTCTGAACATTTCAAGCATACGGTCTGTAACTACAAAACCACCAACAACGTTGAGGGTTCCAAGGACAACCGCAAGAAACCCGAGGATCATGGAGAGCAGGTTGTGTGCATGTCCCATTACAATAATGGCGCCGATGATGACCACACCGTGAATTGCATTTGCCCCGGACATCAGCGGTGTGTGAAGAACCGATGGAACATGGGATATCACTTCAATACCCAGGAAAATGGATAGGATAATGATGAAAATGGCTTCCCTGTATAACAGGAAGAATTGAAGTATGTCATTCATAACAGATATTTTTATAGATTAAGTACTGCTTTAACTCTTTCGTGAACCACCTGTTTGTCATGGGTTACACAGGTTCCTTTAACAATGTCATCTTCCCAATTCAGCTTGAATTCGCCTTCGGCACTGATCATCAGCTTCAGGAAATTGATCACGTTTTTACCAAACATCTTACTGGCATCTGATGGCATATCCATCGCAAATGATGAATTTCCGATGATGGTGACCTGGTTGTGAACGATGGTCTCGTCATCTTTAGTAAGTTCACAGTTTCCTCCTGTAGATGCAGCCAGATCGATTATAATGCTGCCGGGTTTCATCTTCTCGACGGTATCTTTCAACAGGAGCAAGGGTGCTTTTTTCCCGGGGATCTGCGCTGTACAAATGACCACATCTGACTTGATGGCATGGTCATGAACAGCGGCAGCCTGTTTTTTCTTGAAATCATCAGTCTGTTCAACTGCATAGCCGCCGGCGGCTTTGTCATCAACTGCGCCCTCTACTTCCACGAATTTTCCGCCGAGTCCGGTCACTTCTTCTTTTACTGCAGCACGCACATCAAACACCTCAACCACTGCTCCAAGTTTGCGCGAAGTTGCGATTGCCTGCAGGCCTGCAACACCAGCGCCAATGATGAGTACCTTTGCCGGGGTAATCGTTCCTGCCGCTGTCATGAACATCGGAAAGAACTTCGGAAGAGTGTTCGCCGCAGTAAGCACAGCTTTGTACCCGTTAATCGTCGCCATGGATGAAAGGATATCCATGGCTTGGGCACGGGTGGTGCGCGGTATGACATCCAGGCTGAAACTGGTTATATTCGCAGCGGCCAGGGTATTCACAATATCATGGTTGATAAGAGGATTCAGCACCGACATTAGAATCTTCCCTTCCTTCATCAGTTTTATTTCATCAGGAACCGGTGGGTTTAGTTTTATCAGCATTTCAGATTTGCCGATCACCTCTTCGCGCGGATGAATTGTGGCTCCGGCGGCAGTATAATCGCTGTCTGATGCAAAGGCTTTTGTTCCGGCACCTGATTCCACCATTACAGTGACATTCATTTTTACCAGAGTGGAAACCGATTCAGGAAGCATTGCAACCCTTCGTTCCTTTCCGGATTCTTTTAGTATTCCGATTATCATGATTTAAGATTTAATAGGCTCCCTTCAGGGGAACTTCTGTTGTTTTAATCTGTGAATTTCAATTCACGATGGCTTCCGTCACAGAATGGTCTTTTTTTTGACCCGCCACAGCGGCAGATTGCTGCCACATCACCTGTGACATGGATCTTTTTCTTATCAGCATCACGGATGATAAAATCGCCGGAAATGAGTGCCGGACCATTTCTGAGGATCTGTATCCTCGTCGTTGCAGCTTTTTTTCTGCTTTTTTTTCGTTTTCCGGAAACTGGTTTTTTTAACGTTTTCAGATAAGTAAGGGCCCTGGAAGGGCAAGTATCAACCACCTTCATGATCTCTTTTGTGGTGGCGGCATCCATTGTGATCCAGGGCTTTTTTTCTGTATCAAAAACGCCAGGAAGACCCAGCAGGCAATTGGCCGAATGAATGCAAAGCCGGGGCTTCCAGAAAACCGAAACCTCTCCATTGGTGTATTCTTTTGCAACAACCTTCCGTTCTTTGATCTCGGAAAGTTCCTCTTTGGTTACTTTGTTGGACATATATAAGCGTAGAATAAATTTTCGTAAAGATAAAAATTATTTCCGGAGCAGCCTGCCGGTATAAATGTGTTTATACTACTCAACCCGGCAGTTATGCAGGAACTGGATGCCAGTCATAATTTCAGTATTTTTGCATTTCACTAAAGGATGTAACATGAGCAGTAAAGTACTTTCCGGGATCAGGAAAGAATACCGGTCAGGTGAACTGGAGGAGGGGAGGATTGATAAAGATCCGTTCCGGCAGTTCAGTCATTGGATGCAGGATGCACTGGATTGCGGCATTGAGGAGCCAACGGCCATGTTTCTTGCAACAGCAGGGGAAAACGGTCAACCTTCCGGAAGAATTGTTTTATTAAAGGAGTTTGATGAAAGCGGATTTGTTTTTTTTACCCACCATTTGAGCAGGAAGGGGGTTGAGATGAAAAAAAATCCTTTGGTGGCCGGAACATTTCACTGGAAGGAACTTGAACGCCAGGTTCGGTTTACGGGGAAAGTACTACGGATCTCACGTACGGCATCCGAAGCTTACTTCAATTCCAGGCCGATGGACAGCCGGATCAGTGCAATCATCTCTCCTCAGAGTTCCGTTATTCCGGACCGGATGTTCCTTGAGAAAAAAAGGACAGAACTGATCTCTGTTTTTCCGGGACAAAGGGTTTCCTGTCCGACTGACTGGGGTGGATACCGGATCGTGCCTGCTGAATTTGAGTTTTGGCAGGGACGGGAATTCCGGCTTCATGACCGGATCTGCTATACCAGAATCAGGGGAGGGTGGCAAATAAAAAGGCTTGCACCTTAACAATGCCTGACTTTTATCGGATCCGTTTAGTATTTCTCAGTCATCTTGACTACTTTTGGCGAAAATATCCCTCAGACTAACATCAAATTTTTGTTCTCATGAAAAAATTAGTAGTGCTGTTCTTTGCGGTTTTATCTCTTGCAGCTTGTAAAAAAAGCAGTTCTGACACACCTGAAAATCCTTATTCAAACAAACTGACACTGGGTACAGGGATCAGTGCAACCAATGCTTTTGACCTTACTGGGGTAGGGACAACCTTCTCTGCAAGTAACTCAATCTATTTCAGGCTTGAATGTGCTGATGATATGGGCTCTTCATCCGTAACTATTACGATTGATAAAGCTGATGGTACACCTTACCAGACCTTCTCTTATGAATCGCTTCAAAGTTATGGTCATATTTATGTATCAGCTTTTAATGTAAAAGACCCAGGGAGTTATAAGGCTACAGGTACCCTTGTAACCGGTAATAAAACCATCGCCAGCCAGTCGTTTACTGTCAATTAATAAAATTCTGATCATTCAGGTATTTTCCTGATAAAGGAAACGAGACCGGTCATTTGCCGGTCTTTTTTTTGCTTTTGAATTCAGGATGTCGTACCTTTGTTTTTATTAAGTCTAAATAACACATTAATCCAGATTCTATGAAAAAACATATATCACTCTTTATGTTAATGATAACCCTGGTGGTTTCCTTGCCAGCTATGGCAACAAAGCATACCATCAAGGTTCAGAATTACACCTTTTTGCCTTCAGCACTTTCCGGGGTAAATGTCGGTGACACCATACATTGGTTGTGGGTCAGCGGGACTCATACCACCACCTCAACAACGATCCCTTCAGGTGCTGCTACCTGGGATCATCCGATGACAAGTTCAAGCCAGACTTATGATTACAAGGTTTTGGTCAGCGGGGTTTATAACTATCAATGCACACCTCATGCCGCTATGGGAATGGTTGCATCCTTCACTGTAAGTTCAGCTGCGACCTTAAGTGTCACTCCGGGAAACCAGAATGTCGGGGCAAATGCCGGATCTACTTCTTTTTCCGTAGCAACCGGGTCTTCATGGTCTGCTGTCAGCAATGCAACCTGGTGTACAGTCACCGCTTCCGGTACCGGGAATGGTACCATTACAGCTGATTATACATCCAACACATCAGTATCTGTTAGAACTGCTGTCATAACGGTTACGGTATCCGGTCTTCCTGTTCAGACAACGACGGTCACCCAGTCTGGCGCAGCCCCTGTATTAAACGTTACACCATCCAATCAGAATGTGACCTCCACGGCAGGTGAGGCCAGCTTTGCCGTAACATCAAACACAAGCTGGACATCCACTTCGAATGTGAGCTGGTGCAGTACCACTGCATCCGGACTGGAAAATGGTTCACTCATTGCATCCTACCAGGAGAATACAGGAAGCGCTCCGAGGGTGGCCACAATAACGGTTATGGTTGACGGCCTCTCGCCCAAAACGATCACAGTGACCCAGGATGGGTCGGGAGTAGGAATCAGTGAGCTCACTCAGGGACCATTGCTTATGTACCCAAATCCAACCGAAGGATTGGTTACCCTTAATCCCGGGGAGGATATGAAGATGCCGGTGAATATTTCAATTTATGATATCTCCGGAAAGCCCATTATCAGGAATGTTATTTCTGATAAAAAGGAAGTCCGGTATGACCTGTCTGCATATCCTGAAGGTGTTTATTTTGTAAGGATTATATCGGGGGAGAAAATAATGACGGGAAGGCTCATCCGTAAATAAAGAGCCAGGTATTTCCCACTTGCTGATTTTTTGGCTTAAATAAAACGAACCCGCAGGATAACCAGTCCTGCGGGTTCAACCATTTAGTACCAACCAAAATTTAATCAATTATTGTATTCAGCAATAATATCTTTAACCCCATCAGGGGATACTCTGCCATAGACTTTTTCGCCGACCTGGACCACGGGGGCCAGCCCGCAGGCACCTACGCAACGCAAACAACTGAGGGAGAATTTTCCGTCAGCCGTTGTTTCACCCACCTGAATATTCAGAACGCGCTTGAATTCATCCAGTACCTTTTCTGCACCCCTGACATAACAGGCAGTACCAAGGCAAATGGAGATGGGATGTTCCCCTTTCGGGATCATGGTAAAAAAGGAATAGAACGTTACAACGCCATATACATGCGCAACTGAAACATTTAGTTCTTTTGCAATAACTTCCTGGAGTTCGGCCGGTAAGTACCCGAATAAACTCTGGGCTTTATGCAGAACGTTTATTAATTCACCTTTTTCGTTATTGAAGGACTTGCAGACGTCTTTCAGCTCCTGCAATTTCTTTTCTGATAATTTGATCTTCGCCATGTTCAAGTTTTTTTCAGATCCCGCTGCTTACTTCTCTGCGTTTCATTTATTATTCTTCCACAAACACACTTGTACTTTTATCAAAGTATTTGGTATGAAGGAGGTGATGCGATTTTTCTCCTAATGGTTTGCCTAGAAAATCTTTATATAATTCAATTATAAAGGGGTTTTCATGAGATTTTCGGATCATTTTCCCTTCATCTTCCGAATAAAGGGCTTTAGCCCTCTTTTTAAGAATTTCAGAATCGCCATGGTGGTATGGTTGTCCTCCTCCACCAATACAGCCACCCGGGCAAGCCATAATTTCGATGGCATGGAAATTGCTTTTTCCCTGTTCGATATCCTCAAGGAGTTTTCTTGCATTTCCTAAACCGTGAGCAATGCCGATGTTTATGGGAAGCCCGTCAAAATCGAGTGTGGCATGACGGATACCTTCAAATCCACGAAGCTGTTCAAAGTTTACTTTGTCAAGTTTTTTTCCGGTGTACAATTCATAAGCTGTACGGCATGCTGCTTCGATAACACCACCTGTGGTGCCGAAAATTACTGCAGCGCCGGTTGATTCTCCAAGCGGATTATCGAATTTTTCTTCGGGTAATGCTCCGAATTCAATATTGGCCTGTTTAATCAGAGCAGCCAGTTCCCTGGTTGACAAGGAATAATTAACATCCGGGTCACCATCTACCTTGAATTCATCACGCTGGCATTCATACTTTTTTGCCAGGCAGGGCATAATGGATACAACGATCATGTTCTTTCGGTCAATGCCCAGTTTTTTTGCAAAGTACTCCTTGGCGATCGGGCCGAACATCTGCTGCGGTGATTTTGCTGTAGATGGAATATCACGCATATTCGGGAAATAGTGTTCAAAGAAATTCACCCATCCCGGGCAGCATGATGTCAGCATCGGCAGTTTAACATTTTTATCACCCTTAAGGTAACGGGTAAGACGGTCGAGTAGTTCGCTTCCTTCTTCCATTATAGTCAGGTCGGCTGCAAAGTCGGTGTCGAAAACATAGTTAAATCCGAGTCTTTTGAGTGCTGCAACCATCTTACCCGTTACGAGGGTGCCTGGCTCGAGGCCAAACTCTTCACCTAAGGCAGCTCTGACGGCAGGTGCTGTTTGAACAACAACTGTTTTAGTAGGGTCAGCAAGAGCATTGATGACATTGCGCGAGTGGTCAACTTCGGTTAAAGCGCCAGTGGGGCATACAGAAACACACTGTCCACAATAAGTACAGGGTGATTTCTCCAGATTCATTTCGAATGCGGGGGCCACAACTGCCATAAAACCTCTGTTGACGGCAGAAAGAGCACCTACCGTCTGAACTTCATTACACATCATTTCACACCGGCGGCACATGATACACTTGTCAACATCGCGGATGATCGCAGGTGATGTATCCTTGCGATAGGTCGATTGTTCCCCCTGATAAGGTAATTCACGCACGCCAAGTTGCTGTGCCATGCTCTGGAGCTCACAGTTTCCATTTTTGGCACAGGTTAGACATTCAGCAGGATGATCCGAGAGAATAAGCTCCAGAACAGTTCTACGCGCGTTCAAAACCCTTATCGAATGGGTGTTGACTTCCATTCCTGATGCTACTAAAGTGGTACAAGCTGGTGCGAGATTTCGCCGGCCTGCGACTTCAACCACACAAATGCGGCAGCCGCCCGGACGGTTTTCAATGTTCATGTCCTTTAGTTCAAAGTAGCAGAGGGTGGGTATATCAATGCCGACAGTTTTAGCTGCCTTCAGTATTGTCGTATCTTTTTCAACCTCGATGGGTTTTCCGTCAATTATCAGTTTAACCATTTCCATTTTCAGTCCTCGTTAATTAATATAGATCGCACTGAATTTACATTTTTCCATACAGGCACCGCATTTGATGCATTTATCCTGATCAATCAGGTGAACCTGCTTACGCTCGCCGCTGATGGCATCAACCGGGCAATTTCTTGCACAAAGTGTGCAACCGATACATTTATCAGGGATGATGATGTACTGCATTAATGATTTGCAAACACTGGAGCGGCATTTTTTCTTGATCACATGTTCCAGGTACTCATCATAGAAATTATCCATGGTTGAAAGTACCGGGTTCGGGGATGTTTGTCCCAGGCCGCAAAGCGATGTGTCTTTGATTACATGGCTGAGGTTCCTTAGTTTATCAAGATCTTCCATGGTTCCGTTACCCTGAGTGATCTTTTCCAGTAATTCGTATAGCCTCTTGTTCCCGATACGGCAAGGGGAACATTTTCCACAGGATTCTTCAACAGTGAAGTCAAGGTAAAATTTCGCCATACCAACTGCGCAATCATCCTCGTCCATAACGATCATCCCACCTGAGCCCATCATAGACCCTGCTTCGATAAGGTTGTCATAATCGATTGGTGTATCAAGGTGCTTGATTGTAAGACAACCACCTGATGGACCGCCGGTCTGCACGGCTTTGAATTCTTTTCCGTCTCTGATACCCCCGCCGATTTCGTAAATGACCTCCCTGAGGGTGGTTCCCATCGGCACCTCGATAAGTCCAACGTTATTGATTTTTCCTGCAAGTGCAAAGACTTTCGTTCCTTTTGACCTTGCTGTACCTATAGCTGAAAACCATGCGTCTCCTTTAAGGATAATAGGAGGGATGTTGGCATAGGTTTCAACATTGTTAACATTCGTTGGCATGCCGAAGAAACCTGATTCAGAGGGGAAGGGCGGTTTTACAGTTGGTTCACCCCGTAATCCTTCCATTGAATGGATAAGGGCAGTTTCTTCTCCGCAAACAAATGCTCCTGCGCCATAACGGATCTCAATATCAAAACTGAAATTACTGCCGAGAATGTTTTCTCCAAGGAAACCATATTCACGGGCCTGTTTCATGGCGATTTTCAGTCGTTCAATCGCGAGGGGATATTCTGCACGGATATACACAAGTCCCTTACTGGCTCCGGTGCAATAACCGTTGATCGCCATTGCTTCTAAAACGGAATGCGGGTCACCCTCCAGAACAGAGCGATCCATGAATGCTCCGGGATCACCTTCGTCTGCATTGCATACAACATATTTCTGAGGTGCTTGTACTTTTCGTGTAATCTCCCATTTCAGTCCGGTGGAAAAACCTCCACCTCCACGGCCACGAAGACCCGACTTCTTTATTATCTCAATTGTAGCTTCAGGTGTAAGTTCCATCATCACTTTTCCAAGCGCCTGATAGCCATCATGACCAATATAATCTTCAATATGCTCAGGGTTAATAACCCCGCAATTTCTTAAAGCTATCCTTATCTGTTTCTTTGCCATCTTCTGTTCTCCGCTAATTTTTGTCAATGGATACATAATCAATCGGGATGATTCCATCTACAGGTTCTCCCTTACGGATGAATTTTTCAATGATCTCATCAGCTTTCTTGGTATTGACAAAACCGAATGTTACCGGGTCTTTCCCTGGGATGGTTACTTCAACAGTTGGTTCGGCATAACAGTAGCACATACAACCCGTTTGGGTCACAGTGGCCGGAATATTTCTTTTTTCAAGTTCCTCCTTCATATAGTCCATGACTGGTCTTGCTCCTGAAGCAATGCCACAAGTTGCCATGGCAACCTTTACCTGGATTATGCTTTGTGGATTATCTTTCTCGGAAAGGGCCTGCTGCTTCATTTTCAATTCAGCGCCCAGTTTCTTAAGTTCTTCCAGTGAATTAATCTTGGTCATATCAGAGCGTATCAATACTGTTTTTTTCTACCCGACAGAATTGTTAACTAATAAACAAATTCAATCTGAATGCAAAAATAGAACCTTTGAAAATACTGTGCAAGAAAAATATGTTAAATTATTCACATTGTTAATAAAATAACAGAAAGGAATAATTTTTATTCTCAATAATGAGGGGCGTCTCAATTCTGATTTATGATAAATGATTGAACGAGAAGAAAATGAAATATTTTTTCAAAAACTTGTTTTTTCCCGGGAATTGAAAATAATTAACGGCTTTAGGGATGAATAACCAACCTGAAGCCATTGCCATGGATATTGATAATTTCAATCTTCGGATACGATCGGAGGTATTTCCTCAGGCGAACAATAAAAACGTCCATACTACGGGTTGTAAAATAATTATCAGCTTCCCATATCTGCAATAGCGCATCCCTTCGGCTGAGGATTCCATCCTTTGCAGTGCACATCATCCTGAGCAGTTCAGCCTCTTTAGGTGAAAGGTGGTGTGTTACTTCATTGTGCTGAAGCTTGCGGAGCCTGTAATTAAAATGGATTTCCCCAAGGGTAAATTCAGTCAATTCAGCATCAATTTCATGTTCACCGTTATTTCTTTTCAGAATGGCTGCAATTTTAGCCAGCAGGACTTCTGAGTCAAATGGTTTTGTCAGATAATCATCAGCTCCGATCCGGAATCCTTCCAATACATCTTCCTTAAGGGTTTTAGCGGTCAGGAAAATGAGAGGAATATTACTGTTTATCTTTTTGATCTCCTTTGCCAGGGTGTATCCATCCATTTCCGGCAACATAATATCGAGAATGCAGAGGTCAAACGGACTTGTTTTAAAACAGGAAAGTCCCTTTTTCCCATCTTCTTTTAGGGTAACTGTATATTCGGCAAGTTCAAGATATGATTTCAGTATCTTTCCGAAATTGGGGTCATCCTCAACAAGGAGAATTTTATTTCGTATACTCATAGGTATTCCTTTCTTATTATCTTGAAAAGTCAGGGCAATATCAATCCATCTCCTGAGGGATAAATGGCAGACTGACGTCGAACATGCTCCCCTTTCCTGGTTCACTGACAACTGAGATGGTTCCTTTATGTGCGAGGACAATCGCTTTTGCATAACTCAGACCCAATCCGAACCCTTTTACATTGTGAATATTTCCACTTGTCACCCTGAAGAACTTCTCAAATATCTTTTTCTGTGTATCTGCAGACATTCCAATTCCCTTGTCCCTAATTGAAATTGTGACGAGGGGCCCATTGTTCGAAGTAATCATTTCTATATCCGGACTTTCCGGCGAATATTTGATGGCATTATCAAGCAAGGTCATGATGATGTTGGAAAAATGTGGTTCATCCACACTTACCATGCTGTGTTCTGCCATCAGATTAAGCCGCAGTGTCCCGTTTCTGCTTTCAACCTGGAGCCTTATTTGTTCGGCAACCTTGCTGATAATCTTATGAAGGTCTGCAGGATGGGTTATTAACCGGAACTCGCTGCTGTCAAGTAATGACATCTGTAAAACCTGTTCAACCCTGGAGTTCATCCGGCTGTTTTCTTCCCGGATAATTTGTGTGAAGGTCCTGATTTTCTCAGGGGATTCTATGATCTTTTGATTATTAATCGAGTCAACGGCGATCGAAATGGTTGCGATCGGAGTCTTGAATTCATGAGTCATGTTGTTGATGAAGTCGGTTTTAATGTTGGATATTTTTTTCTGTCGGATCATCGTGATGATGCTGATAATTGATGTAAAAACAATTATGCTTGTGAACAGAAGGGAGGATACAAGAAGGATAATCATTGATTTCAGCAGGTGAGCCCTTTGTGACGGGAAATAGACCAGTAACTGGTCCGGTTTTCCGAAGATATCATTTGGGAAAAGATATATCCTGTGAGGGGTTGACAGGTTATTCATTTTGAACCCTTGTGATTGTATTGGAATCGGTTTATCCTCCGGTGAGCCTGAAAGAACAGCGAACTCGAAGGGGATTTCGATCCCTTTATCGGTCAATGAACGGGCAAGAATACGGTTAATGGAGTTTCCATCTATTCTTTTTTCTATCGGGATCCGATCTGTTTCAAGTTGTAATGTCATTTTATCCATTACATCCTGAAGTCCTTCCGCCTTTTTAACAATTTTTTTGTTGATATTGGTATGGACAGACAGTGAAACAGAATCTCCATCAGGGGATACCATTACCCGTGAAAAATTTGTATCCTGGCTGATTAAATGAATATGTTGTCTCGGTGGCCCTCCAAGCTCCCCCTCGTTGTAATTAAAACGGACCTCCATTCTGTGACCAAATTTCCGCCGGACTGGAGGCGGGGGAGGCGGGGGAATGTCAAGATCGCTTTCAGCAAGTAATGAATCCATCTGAAACCGAAAGTTGAACAGTGGGTCCTCCTCAAAGTTGTCCATCAGGGAGTCATCAAAGTTTCCGTTCAGGTTTTGAGAGATCATAAACAGATTATCGCGTGTTTCAAGTCTGTTTACAGTATGGTTCAGGGCGTCATTTACGCTCCGGTCGAATTGCTCGGTTTTTATGCGAACTGCATTCCTGATCCAGAAGATTTGGACGGCGATGATCCCTGTCAGGGAAAAACAGATCAGCAGGATCAACAAAAAGAGCATTTTCTTTTTCACAGTTCAAAAATATCAATTCCGGAGGTCATAACAGCTTATTTAACCTGACATTAACCAAGTTTAACATTTCATTAACGTGTTTAAGGACAAAGTCGCACTAGATTTGTCAAAAAAACATAGCCATGAAAATCAGGAAATTTATTGCACGAATGACTGTGATCGCCGGAGTTGCTTTTATCATGACTTGCCTTTTCACTCCAACGGCATTTTCGCAGGAAAAAATCTACAAGGGAGGGGCCGGGGGATCTGTAAAAATCAGGATCGAAAAGGATGAGAACGGAAAACACACCATTATTGATACTGTCTTTAACCTGAATGATAAAAAAGGTAAAGAAGGGTACGAGATCTTTATGAAAGAATCTGACACACCTGGCCACGGCAATCACAAGGGTATGAAGAATATTGAAATGGAGGTTAGTTCATTGGCGAAAGCAGACTCCATGGATGTTGATTCACTGGAAAACCTTGAAAAGGATGTTCGTGTTTTCACTTCCGACGGGAAGCATTTCCATATTGAGGGGATAGGAGACGATGACAGTTTTGACTTTCCTGGCCCCCCCGAACCACCCTTCCCGCCCAGCTGTGACGGAATGGAAATGCCATTTCCTCCTGGTATGGATGAAGGTTCTGGTAATTTACTGGATGTGCTGCGTTCAATTCCAATGAACAGGGTCAGAAATTTCAGTATCAAGGAGAATAAACACGGCACACGTATTATCATCGATGTTGACAGGGCACCGGTTTTGGAGATGCCACCCAGGCACATGCATCACGTCTATATTAATAATGACGGAGAGAGAATGATGAAGTCTGGCAATCACGGAAAACAAAGAACTGAAAGGAAAATAATTATTATGAAAGGGGAGGAAGAGAAGAGGAAATAGCCTGGTGTTTTGGTGAAGAAAAAGGCTGTCTCAAACGAGACAGCCTTTTTCTTTTTGGGAAGAGACATACTAGTAACGCTTGCGAGGCGTGTAGTGCGTGTGTAGTAATTCATGTGATTTATGCCCGAGTGGTTTTCCTAGGAATTCTTTGTAGACTTCAGCAATTTCCGGGTTTTCATGAGATTTACGGATGGGCATTCCCATATCTTCTTCATAGATTGCACCTTTACGTTTAGAACGGATCTCGCGGTTGGTCGGAATAGGCTGACCTCCTCCGCCCAGACAACCGCCCGGACAGGCCATGATCTCAATAAAATGATAACTGGCTGTTCCGTCTTTTACGCTTTGCATTACTTTCTTGGCATTTGCAAGACCGTTTGCGACCACGCATTTTAGTTCAACACCCTCCAGGAAACTCCATTCAGGCAATACCTTATTGATCAGAACGGATGCTTCCCTGACTTCACCTTCGGTTCCCCGAACAGGAGTGATGTTAAGTCCTTCAAATGGAACTTCCCGACCTGTAACGATCTCATAGGCAGTTCTGAGTGCAGCTTCCATAACACCTCCGGTGGATCCGAAAATGACGGCTGCTCCTGTTGAACTTCCCATGATGGTGTCGCAATGCTCGTCGGGGAGGGCTTCAAAGTCCAGTCCAGCCTGGCGGATCATGATACCTAGTTCGCGGGTGGTAAGAACGAAATCAACATCCTTGTATCCACTGGAGCGCATTTCAGGACGATCTGCTTCAAATTTCTTGGCCGTACAGGGCATGATCGAAACAGAAACGATGTTTTTCGGATCCAGCTGACGTTTTTGTGCATAATAGGTTTTTACCAATGCTCCAAACATTTGCTGCGGAGATTTGCAGGTGGAAAGATTAGGCAGGTATTCAGGGAAAGTATGTTCAATGAATTTGATCCAGCCGGGGGAACATGAGGTTGCCATCGGTAAGGCAACCGTAGTGTCTTTATCGACCAGGACCCTTTTGAGCCGGGTAAGTAACTCATGTCCCTCTTCAATAATTGTAAGGTCAGCAGTAAAATCGGTATCAAGCACGGAATCAAAACCCAAACGTTTCAGTGCAGCTACCATCCGACCAGTAACAATTCTTCCAGGAGCCATGCCCAATGCTTCGCCCAGTGCAATTCTGACTGCCGGGGCAGTCTGAACAACGACATGTTTGTTGGTGTCATAAATAGCATCCCATACCTGGTCGATGTAATTCCTTTCAATCAGCGCACCGGTCGGACAGCGGTTGACACATTGGCCGCAATTCGTGCAAACCACCTCAAACAACGGGTGCTCAAAGAAGGTGGAAATCTTCATTTTATCTCCCTTATAAGCCACGTCAAGTGCGCTCACGCTTTGAAGCTCTTCACAGGTCCTTACGCAGCGCTGGCAACGGATACATTTGCTGTCGTCCTTTACTATTGCTGAGTTGAACATATCGATTGTGAAATTCTTTCCCGGAACCAGGTCAAGGAAAAGATGGTCGCCGGTCAGCATCTGTGATGCCAGACCCTGGAGTTCACAGTTGCCGTTTTTGTAACATTTTGTACAATCGGCATTATGCTCGGAAAGCAGAAGTTCCACGATGTGCTTGCGGGCCAGCCTGACCTTCATAGAGTTGGTATGGATGACCATTCCTTCAGAAGCCGGAGTTGCACAGGCAGCAGGAAGATTGCGTAACTTTTCCTGCTCGACAACGCAAACTCGGCAGTTTCCGGCTACGCAGAGGTCTTCATGATAGCATAAGGTAGGGATATGGATGTTCAGTTGTTTCGCAGCATCAAGAATGGTCGTGCCTTCGTCAACTGTGACATTGATCCCGTCTATTGTTAAATTAATCTTGTTAGCCATATCTTATTGTATAGATTTTTTGTTAAATACTGATTAATAGATCATTTCTTCCTTGAAATTGTTGACGATCGAGGAAAATGAATTGGCGACAGACTGGCCAAGACCGCATTTTGCGGTCAGTTTCATGCTCTCGCTCAGTTTCATCAATTGGTCAAGGTAAACAGCCTTCTTTTCACCTTTTTTAACCGCAACGATGCCTTTGAGCAATTGCTGGCAGCCGACCCTGCATGGTGTGCATTGCCCACAGGATTCTTCTTCAAAGAATTCAAGATAATTGTGCAACACATTGTACATGGAACGTGAGCTGTTAAAGATCATCATGGAACCACCAGTTGGTACGCCTTCGAACCCGATAATGGTGTCTTTGAATTTCTTGCGTGGAACGCAGAAACCAGAAGCGCCCCCGACCTGAACAGCTTTCGTGTCACCATCGCCGAATTCTTCAACGAACCGGTCAAGTGACATCCCTAATTCCAATTCGTAAATCCCTGCAATGGGGGTATCTCCTGATACGGAAAATACTTTGGATCCCCTGGAGTCCGTTGTTCCTAATTCTTTGTACTTGATCGGCCCGATACGGCAAATCATGAGTACGTTTACAAAGGTTTCGACATTGTTGATAACAGTCGGCTTTTTCATGAATCCTGAAGTAGTGGGGTAGGGCGGTTTGTTTCGGGGCTCACCACGGTTGCCTTCCATGGATTCAAATAATGCACTTTCTTCACCACAGATGTAGGCACCGCTTCCCATGCGGATCTCGATCGAAAAATCCTGTTTCAGTTCTTTAATATGCTCATGAAAAATATCAAGTTCGGCCATAAGATCAGGGAGCAGGAAGCGGTATTCACCGCGAAGGTAGAGATACCCTTTTTGGGCGCCAATTACTTTTCCACAAATTGCCATACCGGAAAAAACCTTGCGGGGAACCCGGGAAAGGATTTCTCTGTCTTTAAAGGTTCCTGGCTCGCCTTCATCTGCATTACAGATCACGTATTTTTCATCACCGGGCGTTTCAGCAGTCAGTTTCCACTTCATAGCTGTAGGGAAGCCAGCTCCGCCACGACCACGCAACCCTGAATCCAGCAAATCTTTCAGGATGTCTTCGTTGGTCCTTTTAAGGGTATCTGTAAGCACTTTATATTTAACATTGGAGTACTCTCCAAAAATGAGATCGACTCGTTTTAACTTCGCATCTGATGACATGTTGTTATCTCCTTATATATTGGTGGATGAAAATTACTTGCTTATGTATTCCTTTATGATATCATGAACCTTGTCTGTTGTAAGGTCGGAATAAGGCTTTTCATTAATCAGCATGGCTGGGCCTTTGTGGCACCAACCGAGACAATTGGTCTCCAGAAGCGTAAATTTCTTGTTTGGTGTTGTTTCGCCAACCTTGATCTTCAGCATGTCCTCGATGGTCTGAATGATCTGTTTCTTCCCATGCATGTCGCACGTAATGGTCTTGCAGATCCGGATAACATATTTACCCCTGGGCTCAGTATCCAGAAAAGAGTAAAATGTTGCTGTACCATAAACCTGGGCAGCAGAGAGGTCAAGCTCTTTTGCAATGTCTGTCATGCAGGTGTCGGAAAGATAATTATTCCGCTCAACTACGGCCTGAAGGATCGGAAGGAGACTTGTTCTTTTTCTTCCGTATTGATCGGCCAATTCTTTGATCAGTACTTTACATTCAGTCATGTTGCTTTGCTATTTAGGAGTTATTATTAAGATGATGATAATTCTTCAGATGTTACAAGATTCACAAGGGAATTAACAGGCAGTTTTCTTTTAGTTTTCCGGCAGTTCGTAAGGGAACTTGTTAAATAATTCACAATTAATGCAAAATTATTATTTTCTTTAATATGAACCCCATTTATCTGCCTTTTTTCTCAATGGGAAATGAAATTTATTCCTGTTCTAAATAATTCTGCCTTATCTGGTTAAAAAGGTATTTTCAGTCGTTTTTATTTCATTAATTTTGTATTTACTGAAAAAATGGAACAGCGGCGATATTTTATTAAACTTTCCTATGATGGCACACGCTATCACGGATGGCAGATCCAGAAAAATGCTGGATCCGTGCAACAGTTGTTGACGGATGCGTTATGCATGATATTGCGTGTACCGGTCAAGCTAACCGGAGCCGGCCGTACTGATGCCGGTGTTCACGCGCGTGAATATTTTGCGCATTTTGACATTGACAGGTCACTCACTCAAATTGATATCAGGAAACTCGTATTCAAACTGAACAGTTTCCTGCCGGACGACCTGGCCATTTATGGAGTCTTTCCTGTTGTTCAAAATGCCAACGCCAGGTTTACGGCGATTTCCAGAACCTACAGTTATCACATCCATACTGTCAAGAATCCTTTCCTTGCGGGATATTCGTTTTTTTTATTCGGAGATCTTGATATTGAAAGGATGAATGAAGGTGCGGAAATAATACGATCAGTTTCTGACTTCACATCCTTTTCAAAAGTTGATACGGATACAAAAACCAATATTTGCAGAATATCCCATGCTCATTGGGATATTGCCGGAACAAACCTGCTATTCACCATTGAGGCCGACAGATTCCTGCGCAACATGGTGAGGGCAGTCGTAGGGACTCTTCTGGATATCGGGAAAGGGAAGACCACTTGTGACGATCTGCGTCAGATCATTGAGAATAAAAACCGTTCCGATGCCGGTGAATCAGTTCCTGCCTGCGGACTTTTCCTTGAGAAGATCGAGTACCCCGATAATATCTTTATTGGAGATTAAGACTTTATCGCATGTCAATAACTTCAACCCCCGGGAATTTAGCAGTTTCAAAAGTGAAATCCGAATTGGATACTGGTATATCCGTCAGGAACTTTTGAATGGTATAAGTGAACACATTACCGCTTTTATCAAACAACTGGAAACTTTTTACCTGATTCTTTGTTTTATCAACGATGAGGATTGCACGGTTGATCGTTTTAATGACATTCGGGATCAGTTCTATGGTCTCCATATTCGGATCTGACTGATTCTTGTCTTTGATGATCTTTGATTTGTAATTCTTATTATAGGAAGTCAGGAGCTTTGACGGGGTCATGGCGTCATCTTTGTTGTCAGGGCTGTTGATCTGAACTTCATTTGATTCTTTAATATATGTCCAGATCGTTTTTCCGTCACAAATCACAGTTTGTCCTGCTGCATTCAGCCGGTATTTATCTCCGGAAAGGATTATGGTTACTGATTTTGATTCATTGATCTTCGCCTGCTTGTTAACCATTGTATAGGAAAACTCCACCCGTATGGATTTATAGGATTTGATCTTTGCACTGACTTCATCAAGCAGCGCAGTTGCTTTGGGATCCTTCACCTGTGCAGTTGCACCAAGAACAAGGAATAATGACAACGCGAACAATATTTTTTTCATGATATTTATGAAGTTTTTAAGTTGTGATTAAACTTGGAGAAAAGAGTTTCGAATTAATTCTCTCCCATATCTTTCAGGAGCATCTCCAGGGATGTAAGGTCTTTGTAACGGACTTCACGTGCCTTACTGCCTTCAAAAGGACCGACGATACCAGCTGATTCAAGCTGGTCAATGATCCTGCCGGCCCGGTTGTATCCCAGCTTTAGTTTACGCTGGATTAAGGAAGTGGAACCCTGCTGGTGTTGTACGATCAGACGTGCGGCTTCTGCAAAAAGTTCATCCCGTGATTCAGGATCGAATTCTTTGGAATTATCAGATTCCTCATCATTGAATTCAGGAAGGGCATAAGCCTGCGAAAAACCTTTCTGGGATCCGATATAGTCTGTTATACGCTCAATTTCAGGTGTATCGACAAAGGCGCATTGGAGTCGTACTACGTCACTACCTGTGGATAAAAGCATGTCGCCTCGGCCGATCAGCTGATCAGCCCCTCCAGTATCGAGGATTGTCCTGGAGTCGATCTTTGAAATTACACGGAAGGCAATCCGTGCAGGAAAGTTCGCTTTAATAGTACCCGTTATAATATTGACAGAGGGACGCTGGGTGGCAATAATCAGGTGGATGCCAACAGCTCGTGCCAGCTGGGCCAGCCTTGTCAGCGGCGTTTCAATTTCACGGCCTGCGGTCATGATCAGATCGGCGAACTCATCAACGACGAGGATAAGGTAGGGAAGGAAGTGGTGCCCGTTGTTGGGGTTCAGTTTTCGTGTCAGGAATTTTTCATTGTACTCCTTGATATTCCTTACCTGCGCATCCTGCAACAGGTCATACCGGCTGTCCATTTCAATGTTCAGGGAGTTTAGTGTCCTGATGACCTTCTTTGTATCGGTTATAATCGCTTCTTCAGAATCGGGAAGCTTGGCAAGATAATGTCGCTCGATCTTTGAGAAGAGAGAAAGCTCCACTTTTTTCGGATCCACCATCACAAACTTGATCTGAGAAGGATGTTTCTTGTACAAGAGGGAGGTAATGATAGTATTCAGACCGACGGACTTACCTTGACCCGTTGCACCAGCCATCAGGATATGCGGCATTTTGGCAAGGTCAACAATGAAAGTTTCATTGGCAATTGTTTTTCCCAGCACCAATGGTAATTCGAAACCTGATTTCTGAAAGCGTTCAGAGGATAATAATGATTTGATCGAGACAGTTTCAGGGTTCTGATTGGGAACTTCAATTCCGATGGTTCCCTTACCGGGGATAGGTGCAATAATGCGGATTCCCATAGCCGAAAGACTGAGGGCAATATCATCCTCCAGATTTTTTATACGTGAAATCCTGACACCTGCCTCAGGAACAATCTCGTATAGAGTAACCGCCGGACCTATGGTTGCCTTTATTTTCTGGATCTTGATAGCATAATTCTTCAGGGTTTCAACGATCCTGTTTTTATTGGCCTCAAGTTCTTCCTTGTTAATGTTAATTTCATCACCTCCATAATCACTCAGAAGTTCAAGTGGGGGAAATTTAAAATGCGGCAGATCGAGTGTTGGATCATAACGGGTATCGATCGTGTTATGAACAGTGGCTGATACAACTTCATCGTCCAGTACTTTTTCTTCAACAGGGCTCTCAATCTGGAGTTCAACTTCATCGATCGGCGTGAATACAGGGGTAGGAAAAGGGGGAGGTGGCGATGTTGGTGCCGGCATCGGAGTTTCCTCAATTACCATTACAGGATTTTCCTCGACAATAACAGGCTTTTCCTCAGCAATAACAGGTTCCTCTTCCATGATGAACTGGTTGGATGGGGGCAATTCAGTAACCGGAGGCACTAGTTCTTCCAGGGTTTCGGCAACCGGAATATCCATGGAGGCTTCACTTACGGGAATATCCCTTGAATCATTTTTCTTCAACCAGCGGAAAGGGATATTGAATACCAGAATCATGAAACTCATGAAGGTAAATCCAAGGAGAAGAATAAGTCCGGAAAAACCAAGCATATCGGTGAGCCAGATATTCAAAATATATCCATAAACACCATAAAACATCCCGTTACCCGGGTCATTCCATGGCGTGCTCTCTGCGAATATTACACGAAGCAATACAGGAATCCATGCCAGTCCGAAAAGAGCGATCTTAATCGTTTTCCAGACAGGAAAAACTGAGATCCTGAAGAATAGTTTTAACCCTGAAACAACCAGAATCACGACAAAGAGAAATGAAGCAATTCCGAATCCCTGGAAAATAAAGAAATAGGCTGTTATTGCACCGATTTTTCCAACCCAGTTTTCAGGGGCAGAACTTTTCAGGAAATGGGTGATGGAAAAATCATTCAATACTTTATTAGCAAAATCGAAATCAGCAAGCCATGTTTGTGTAAAGGAGGCAAACGAAAAGAGGAGGAAAGCCGCAATAAGCAATAAGGAGAGACCGAAAACCTTCACACGTTGCTCATGTTCAGGCTTTGGCTCTTTGGGTACTTTGGGTTCCTTTTCTTTTTTTGGTTCCTTTGCCTTTTTGGGCTTACGGACCTTTTTCTCCGGTGCTTCAACTTTTGTGCTCAGAGGTTCTTCTGGCTCGGAAATATTCGCCGAGTCTTCCCTGAGTGTATTTGCTTTCAGCGGATTTGATAATTTTCCCATTTACAGTTTGCTGATTTATTCCTTGCCTCCGAACTTGCTCTTCAACTCTTCCTTTGTGGTGACCGTATAATCGGAAGGAATCTCAAATTCCTTTGTTGAAATGCTCTTTCTTGCAACATCCGTGGCACTGAACTTCATCGTGAACTGGGGTGTTTTGGTGGAAAACTCCATAAGTACTCCATCAATATCCTTATATACAGGATTATCGAAATTGGCAATGGCTGATCCCAATTCATTACAATAATAAACCTCATAAGTAGTCTTCTGACCATCATCATCTACCGTGACTGTTGCTTTTTTGCAAAGAAAACCTGCGATGGTTTTGGTTTCCGGCGATAATACTACAGTGGGCTTGGCTTCATCTGCATTTTCTTTAAGGATCTCTTCATAGGTCTGTTTAATAGCATATTTCTGACCCATCATGTTGATCAGGCCCACCTTCGACTTATCATTATAATCCATGATCTCAACCTGATTTCCCATGCTGGTGCTGATCTCAGTTTTTGATTTTGGCGCTTTGATCGATACTGTCAGCATTTTCGGGAACATGGCCAGCTGGCTTTCAGTGAATTTTGAATCCGGGTAGGATATCTTGTAGGTTATGACCCCTTCAAAAGGTTTTCCGGCCATCAGCAGGCCTGCGGAAAGGAAACATGTCAGGACAGCCAACAATGCAATGGATTTGATCGATTTTTTCATAAAACTATGTTTTTGTTATTTGGTTCAACATTAACACTCTGAACAAAATTAATTAATTTACAACTCGGAGCAATTTATTCCACCGGATTTTCCCATTTAGCAGCGTCTTGTTGGGATCAAGCGAAAGCCATACAAATATTGCCTTTCCAACGACATGATCTTCCGGTACAAAGCCCCAATAACGTGAGTCTTGTGAATTATGACGGTTGTCTCCCATCATCCAGTAATAATTCATTTTAAACGTATAGGAAGTTGATTCCTTTCCGTTTATGAAGAATTTGCCATCTCGTTCTTCCAGTTTATTTCCTTCAAATACACCGATGATCCTGCGGTAAAAACAAATATTTTCCTTGGTTAATGAGACCGTGGAGCCCTTCTGGGGAATATAAACCGGTCCGTAGTTGTCTACGTTCCATCGGTAAGTGGAATCAAAGGGAAAGAGATTTGGGTCCAGAACACCTTTCGGTTTTATTACTGGTATAATTGATTTAACATTTCCGAACTTGCGGAGTTTCGAAAGCGATTCATCTGAGAGTGTAAGTTCGTAGTTTCCATGCTCATCGGTCTGCGGACTTTCAGTTATATCAAGGTTCAGCAGGTTATGATCGCTGATGCCAGTACCATCTGTCTGCACGTCATACAGAAACTGCTTTTTTCCGGGATTTTGCTCTTCCTTCCCATTAATGTAGACTTTCCGGTCGATGATCTGGATATGATCACCAGGGATCCCGATGCATCGTTTGATAAAGTTTTCGCGTTTATCTACAGGCCGGGAAATGATCTCTCCAAAATAGTTGGGGCTGCTTCTTACCTGGTCACGACCAAATTGCCTCACGAGCTGGTAATAACTGATATTGCTCTGAAACTTCACTGAGAGAGTGTCACCATCCGGGTAATTGAATACCACTACATCCATATTGCGGATTTTCTGAAAACCGGGGAAACGATAGTAGGGTAAATTGATCCATTCAAGGTACGATTTTGTAGTTGCTGTCAGTGGCAAAGTATGATGTACAAATGGAAAGGAAAGAGGGGTGTTGGGAACTTTAGGTCCGAAATTGATCTTGCTAACGAACAGATAATCGCCGACCAGCAATGTTTTTTCCATCGAGGAGGTCGGAATGGTATAAGCTTCCACAAGAAACATGCGGATTATGCTTGCTGCGATCACTGCGAAAATAATGGCATCCACCCATTCGCGTGTTACTGTCTTTTTGATCTCAGGGCGCTTGTCAGGATGAAGATAACTCTCCTGTTTGGAAAACCCAAGGTAGGGAAGGTATGCAAATGGAAAAATAACACCAAGTGCCTGAGGGCCCAGGTCGTATTTTTTAAAGCATTTACAGATCTCCACCACCATGAGCATGATGACGAAAACATTGATAAAGGGCATCAGGAGAAAGATGTACCACCATAAGGGTTTCTTTATGATCTTAAGCCATATATACCAGTTAAAAAACGGAATGAGAACCATCCACCCTTTATATCCTGCTTTTTCAAAGATCGCCCATAACCCGACCGTGGTTCCTGTAAAAAAGATGATCGCCAATAGTATGTAGAGATTCATAAGTTGTTTTTTTGGTTAATAAAAACGCCGGTTTAACGGATTTCTTATCCTTTGTTTGTTAAAATTTGTGAAGATAACAGGTCTTTCATATCATAGATCCCTTTTTTCCCTTTCAGCCATTCGGCTGCCATGACAGCTCCCATTGCAAACCCCCGGCGGCTCTTGGCTGTGTGTGTAATCTCAATGGAATCGATCTCAGAATCATATCTGACGATATGGGTGCCAGGAACATTGTCTGTTCGGAATGACTTTATCCCCAGTTCCTCCGGGCTCTCGGAAAGTTCTTTTACCCATTTTTCTTTTCGTGAGGTGGTCCTGATAATATCGTTGGCCAGCATGATGGCAGTTCCGCTCGGGGCATCCTGTTTCAGAATATGATGCGTCTCTTCAATGGATATTTCGTACTCAGGCCATCTCGACATCAAGCCGGCAAGGAGTCGGTTTAGCTCGAAAAAAAGGTTGACACCGATACTGAAATTCGGGGAGAAGAACAATGTCTGACCTTGTTCAATGCAATCCGTTTTGATCAGCTCAAAATCTTCATGCCAGCCTGTTGTTCCAACTACGATCGGGACATTTTGCCCGAAACAATTGTAAATATTATCTATTACAGTATCCGGTACGGAAAAGTCAATCGCAACATCAGCTTGTTTGAGATTATGGCCATCTTTTTCCCAGTCTTCAACAGAATCAATAATCAGAACAATCTGATGACCGTTCTTCAGAGCGATCCGTTCAATCTCTTTTCCCATTTTCCCATATCCGAGAAGGGCTATCTTCATTTGGTGCGCTTATTTGAATGTTAATGATAGTTTTATTCCCGGGCTGGCCATATGTAATGGGTCGATTGCCATAGCTGCTGGCGTGGCCTGGATTGCAAGGTCCTTACTGATGTTGTATGTGAAAAGGTGGGCGTCCACTGTAGCATCCAGAATGTTAAGAATATACCAGACAGCACTTAAAATGATGTTGATCTCCATGTTCCGCCGGGCAGATTCAGAACCGGAGAGTAGCTGACTTTCATTATATTTATCCGTCAGCCACTTGTAATTACCATGTTGTGCATGGTAAACCTTTTCAATATAAGCCGAATGGTAATCAATGTAGTCGTTTGCATAATTGACAATGAAATAGGCAAAAACGCCAAAGCCAGCATAGATTATGGGCACTTTCCAGTACTTTTTATTGTAGATCTGTCCGAGACCAGGTAATACAGCGGAATAGACTGATGCCCGAGTTGGAGAATGCTGTTTTTCGAGAACTGAATCTGGGATTGCTGACCGGATGTGACCATTTTGAGAAAAGGCCTGCGAAAAAAGGCATGCAAACAGTAGAATGATTATAAATCTGGTCACAGGCACATCGGGATTAAAATTCAGCCTTCAAGTTTTGACACGATTCTGTCGAAATCTTCGTCAGATCTGAAAGGAATGACGATGGTGCCATTTCCTTTGGCATGCACTTTAAGTTCAACTTTTGCATTTAGAAGTTTGTGCAGGTTGTTCCTGACTTTTTCAAATTTTACCGGAAGAATCAAGTTTTCGTGACGTTGTGGAGTGGACTTTGATGCCGATAAATTTCGTACAAGTTCTTCAACCTGTCTCACTGAAAGTTTCTTTTCAAGTATCCGGTGAAGGATGATCAATTGTGTTTTAACCTCGGCTATTGTTATCAGTGCCCGTGCATGCCCCATGGATATCTTGCCGTCCCGGATAGCGATCTGAACTTCTGTGGGTAGTTTTAAAAGGCGGATGAAATTAGCAACCGTTGAGCGGTCTTTCCCGACTTTCCGGCTCAATTCTTCCTGACTGAGGGAACATTCTTCCATCAGGCGCTGGAAACTTATTGCGATTTCAAGCGGATTCAATTCTGAACGCTGGATGTTCTCAACAAGCGCCATCTCCAGCATCTGCTCGTCATTAGCAACGCGGATATATGCCGGCACTTCAGTCATGCCAGCAATAGTTGATGCCTTTAGTCTGCGTCCGCCGGAAATAATCTGGTATTTGTCATACCCCATCTTCCGGAGAGTGACTGGCTGGATGATACCCTGCTCCTGGATGGACAGGGTAAGTTCTGCGAGTTCCTCTTCATTAAAATAAGTGCGGGGCTGGAACGGGTTGGGTTCGATCTGTTCAATCGGAACATAGGAGACGGAACCAACAACATATTCTCCGGAAATGTCTTTGGAGGTAATATCGGTTTCGGGACTTTCAAGGATGGCGCTAAGCCCTCTTCCCAATGCCTTTTTTTTGCCTTGCATTTAGATCTCGATTTGTTTTTCGGATGATTTCAGCCGGGTCATGTCATGTTTCTGCAGGATCTCACGGGCGAGGTTCAGATAATTAACGGCCCCGCTGCTGTTGATGTCGTGGATCATGATCGTTTGCCCGAAACTTGGTGCTTCCCCGAGTTTTGTATTCCGGTTGATAATTGTATCAAACACCATCTGCTGGAAGTGCGTTTTTACCTCTTCAGCAACCTGGCGTGATAAGTTCAACCGGTTGTCATACATAGTCAGAAGGATACCTTCAATGTCAAGTGAAGGATTAAGCCTTGATTGTACGATCTTGATCGTGTTCAGCAGTTTCCCAAGGCCTTCAAGCGCAAAATACTCACATTGCACAGGGATGATCACCGAATCTGCAGCAGTGAGTGCATTGATCGTAATTAAACCTAAAGAAGGAGAACAATCAATGATTATAAAATCATAAAGGTCTTTGATCTTGGCTATAACCTTCCTCATCATTTTCTCCCGGTTCGGCAAATTGATCATTTCAACTTCTGCACCTACCAGGTCGATATGTGCAGGCAGTACATCCAGAAATGGTGTCGATGTATTCAGTATGATGTTCTGTGGCTCAACCTCATCAACAATACACTCATAGATGCTTGTTTTTATGCTCCGCGGATCAAAACCAACACCTGAAGTGGCATTGGCCTGGGGGTCCGCGTCGATCACCAGGGTTTTGTGCTCAAGTACAGCCAACCCGCCTGCCAGGTTAATTGCAGTGGTTGTCTTTCCGACTCCGCCTTTCTGATTTGCAATAGCAATTACTTTCCCCATGTGGGTTTATTTGATGATGGTGTAGTTACGGTAAAAAAAGCGACGATCTCCAATAGATGCAAAGGTACATTTTTATCGCAAACTGCTGAAGAATGTTGATAAAAATTGAAAATTGAACAGTCAGAAAGCCAACTGCTAATTACACCTTACTGCCCGTCGCTGTCGGAAGTGAAATCTTCAAAACTGATATCAGAATGAGGGTTCCGTACAGGTCGTTCACCGTGTTCGGAATTTCCGCCCAGTTCAGCCTCCGTGCGGAATGGAGCTTTGCCGGTCATGATAAATTCGATGGCATCGCTGAGACCGATATTGAACTTATCAAAGTCTTCCTTGTATAGGAATAACTTATGTTTTTCATAGAAAAATTTGCCCTGTTCATTGTTGAACCGTCTCTTGCTTTCAGTAATGGTAAGGTAGCGCTCATCACTGATAGTGGCTTTTACATCAAAGAAATAGGTTCGCTTTCCTGCCCTGATTGTCCGAGAAAAAATCTCTTCCCGGTCCCTGTCTTTGTTCTCGGCATCTTCCATTTTTGTAACGATATTATAAGTTCAACTTTTTCAATCAACGCAAAAGTATAAATTTTTATTTCAAAAGTGCATTGAATTTATAGCAATGTATTTTTTTTATGACAATTTAGATGAATAATCCAAAAATTCGTTGCAGTGATCACCAGGAATTCCAGGCCAATGAAGAAAATGCGCAAGCGTGTATTCATATTTTCTTAATTAATTTGAAAAAAAACCGTAGTTTTGCGGCCCTATTCATAATGGACAGATGAAGTTCATTTACACGGCAGTATGTTAAGCAGGAGACACTACAGGATCAAAGTATTTCAGGCATTGTATGCCTGGTTTCAGGGTGGCGAGTTCCGACCCGAAGTTGCAGAGAAAAATCTCTTATTAAGTATTGACAAGATATATGAACTCTACTATATTCAGCTCTCCTTTTTGTTGGAAATTCATGACTTTTACCGCCGCAGAACAGAAGAAGCCAAAAATAAGTTTTATCCGACCGAAGAGGAACTAAATCCGAGTTCCAGATTTCTGGATAATGCAGTGATCCGTCTGATTGCTGAAAATAAGGATCTACAAAGCCAGGTTGCCCGTTATAAGATATCCTGGACCGAAGAACAGGAGATGATCCGGAAAGTTGGTACAAAAATCAGAGCAAGTAAGGACCTGAAAGCATACCTGGACTCCGAGACATCTTCCTTCGAGGAAGACAGGGAGATCGTTTACAGGATATTCAAAAAACACCTCGCGAAATCAACAGAACTTCAGTTTTTTTGTGAAGAACGGAATATTTTCTGGACCGATGACTTTCAGGGTGCCGCTTTATTCATTCTGAAAACCATCAAACTCTTACCTGAAAATTTCAAGGAAAAAGATGCCCTGACATCGCTTTTTGTCAAAGATGAAGATGACAGTCCCGCTGATGACAGGAAGTTCATCGTGGAATTGTTCAGGAAAACCATCGCAAACAGCGAAGACCTTGAAGCCCTGATTGACGGGAAGACAAAGAACTGGGAACTGGAGCGTATTGCCCTTACAGATATCATCCTTATCAAGATGGCATTGACAGAACTAATGCATTTCCCCTCCATCCCCATAAAGGTTACAATGAATGAATACATTGAACTTTCAAAGCTTTTCAGCACCCCTAAAAGCAAGTTGTTTATCAACGGGTTGCTTGATAAACTTACAGAAGAACTGAAAGAGGCAAAAAAGATCAAGAAAAAGGGAAGAGGACTGATATAATAATATCAGGACTTTATCGTTTAAAATAAAAACACTTATTGTGCGGATAATGCGAAAACTCTCTACTTTTTCCCTGTCACTTCTGTTTTTCCTTGTATGTTATACTGCCGCCGCGCAGATAGGAGGTGATGCGACCTATAAGTTTCTCAATCAAACCAATTCAGCGAGGACAGCAGGACTCGGTGGGGATTTTCTCACAATTAAGGATGGCGATCTCAGCCTTACCCTTGCCAATCCGTCACTGATCACACCTGATATGAGCAATACCCTCGGCTTGAGTCTTGTAAGTCTTACTTCCGGTTATAAATATGGTTATGCACAGTATGCCAGAGATTTTAAGAGTGTTGGGAGTTTTGTGGGTTCACTTCAGTTCATCAATTATGGCAGCATGACCTATGCCGATGAGGCAGGGAATACAAGCGGCACCTTCACTGCCAATGAAATGGCGCTGAATATAGGCTGGGGGAGGGTTCTTAGCCCTCATTTTTCGATCGGTGCCAATGCCAAACTCATATATTCTGCACTTGAAAGTTATAACTCCTTCGGGATTGCTGTAGATGCTGCAGGAACTTATGTTTCAACAGATGAGTCTTTTGCTGCTTCACTTATTGCAAAAAATATTGGCTACCAGATCGTTCCCTATTATTCAGGCAGGCATGATCCCCTTCCTTTTGAATTGCAGGCTGGACTTTCGCAGCGATTCAAACATATTCCACTTCGTTTCTCCCTGCTGTACAACAATATACAGAAATGGGACCTGAGTTATACTGATCCCTCCAACCCTGATAACCAGAAAGACCCAATCACAGGAGAAACAAAAAAGAAATCCACCATGGGCAAGTTTGCCGATAACCTGATGCGTCACATTGTGCTTGGGGGTGAACTTACCATTGCCAAGGCATTTTCTATTCGGGTTGGCTACAACTACCAGCGTCGCCAGGAGCTCAAACTCTATAACAAAACGGGGTTAAGTGGTTTCTCCTACGGCTTCGGACTGAAGATAAAGATGTTCAATATCAGTTATGCCCACACAATGTACAGTGCCGGTGGCGGCCTTAATCCAAACTATTTCACCCTGTCTACAAATCTGGGTGGGTTTATCAAGAAGAAATAGCTAGGTCATTCTGCGCTGATGAACTGAATCCTTCATCCTCTGCCTCCCATTTTTCTCGGTCAAAAATCTTACCTTTGCCCTTACTATGAATGTAACCATCGATCCCCATTCAGGATTTTGCTTTGGCGTGGTCTATGCTATTGAAATTGCTGAAAGGGAGCTGAAAAACGGGAGCACTCTGTTCTGTCTGGGAGACATAGTTCACAACAATATGGAGGTGAACCGCCTGAAAGAACTGGGTTTGATTATTATTGACCGGGATGACCTTCGTGATCTCCACGATGTCAGGGTTCTGATAAGAGCTCACGGTGAACCACCGGAGACCTATGCGCTCGCCCTTAAAAACAATATTGAACTGATTGATGCTTCATGTCCGATCGTACTGAACCTTCAGAACGACATACGCCATGGCTTCATGGAGATGCAGGAAAAAGATGGTCAGATTGTTATTTACGGGAAGGAGGGGCATGCAGAGGTCAATGGGCTTCAGGGACAGACGAATGGCAAGGCAATTGTCATCAGTGACGAAAGCGATATTGAGAAGATTGATTTTACCCGGCCGATAAGACTGTACTCTCAGACCACGAAAAGTATTTCAGGATTTCACCATATTGTTGAAATCATAGGTCAGCGAATCATGAAGGACAACCCTGGAATACCAGGCGACTTTGTCTGGAAGGACAGTATTTGCCGCCAGGTATCGAACAGGTCGGGTCAACTGCAGAACTTTGCTTCAAGGTTTGAGGTGATCATTTTCGTGAGTGGTCAGAAAAGCTCGAACGGGATGATCCTGTATAAGGTATGTAAAAGTATCAATCCCAAAACCTACTTAATTTCAAGCAGGGAAGAGATAAAAACTGAATGGTTCATGGCAATTGAGAATGTTGGAGTCTGCGGTGCAACTTCGACACCAATGTGGCTGATGGAGGAAGTTGCGACTGCCATCCGCGAAATCGGACATTAATATGTACCTTAAGAAACTTGGTTTATATAATTTCAAGAATTACCCGGAAGGTGATTTTGCATTCTCTGAAAAAATTAATTGTTTCGTGGGAAACAATGGTGTAGGTAAAACCAACCTGCTTGATGCCATATACTATCTCTCGTTTTGCAAAAGTTATTTCAATCCACTTGACACACAGAATATCAGGCATGGCGAGGATTATTTTATGATTCAAGGCACTTTTATCAGGAACGACAGTACATCGGGCCAACTGCAGTGCATTCAGAAACGGGGCCACCGGAAGAAATTCCTCCTCAACAAAAAAGAGTATGATCGTCTGGCTGATCATATCGGGAGTTTCCCGCTGGTGATGATCTCACCTTATGACAGGGATCTCATCAATGATGGGAGCGAGGCCAGACGGAAATACATTGACAGCGTCATCTCTCAGTTTGACAAGGTATACCTGGATGATCTGATAAATTATCATAAAGCGCTTATTCAGCGGAATTCACTGCTTAAATCATTCGCGGACAGGCATACATTCAATGCCGGAGAACTTGAAGTTTGGGATACCTCCCTTGTAAATCTCGGAGAACGGATTTTTGAAAAAAGAAAGGAATTCCTGGAACGGTTCTTCCCCATCTTCCGTCATTATTTCCGCTTTATCAGTTGTGATAATGAAAATGTAGATATTATCTATGAATCGCAGTTGCTTGAAGGTGATTTTCATCAGCTACTGACTGATTCGGTCGGCAGGGACCGATCTACTCAGTATACCACAGTTGGTATCCATAAAGATGACCTCGACTTCCGCATCGGGAATTACCCAATTAAAAAATTCGGATCTCAGGGGCAGCAGAAATCTTTTGTAGTAGCGGTGAAACTGGCACAATTCGATTATACCCGGAACATTAAAGGGTTTAAGCCGATACTTCTGCTGGATGACGTTTTTGATAAACTCGATGACCTGCGTGTGGAACAGCTGATCAACCTGGTCTCTGCTAATAATTTTGGACAGGTATTTATCACAGACACATCAGAGGAAAGAATCCGCAAGATTTTCAGCGCCATTGAAATTGATCATCGGATTTTCAGGATTCCTGAGCAGAGTTGAAGTGAATTTCCGTAATTTTGCCCCTTAATTTATTATTGTGCCCAGAACGAATGAACAGTCACTTGGTGATGTAATCCGTGAATTTCTTCATGCTTACAATCTTGAAGAAAAACTGAATGAGCAACGCCTTATGAAATCATGGGAAGCAATAGTGGGGAAGATGGTTGCCAAGCATACAAAAAATCTTTACATCCATAATAAAGTGCTTTTCGTACAGATGGATTCTTCTGCTTTAAAGAATGAGTTGGTCTATTCGGTCGGGAAGATCATTGGTGACCTTAACAGGGAAGTGGGAACGGTTGTTATCAGTGATATCGTTTTTAAATGATGAAGCAACGAAAAGTAATTTTTACTGACCAGGAGATAGTCGAGTTCTGCAAGGCAACATGCGATACCAATGTGATCCATGACCCGGCCTTTATGGAAGGTCTGGGAAAAAGGGTGATCGTTCCGGGAATGTTTGCACTTTCAAGCACCGCTTGCCTGACAGGGGAGTTTCTTCGGACCAGAGCGAATTCCATTAAAGTTTTGTTCAATTCACTGCTTAGTTCTGGTGATTTTGCCACACTGAATGTTACTGAGATCCCCGGAAATCCTGGAGAAGTCAGGCTTTCCGCTATAAATCACAAGGATACCCTGACCACGAAAGATGATTACACGCGCATTTACCGCACAAGTGAACTTTTTCCAACAGACTATTCGGGAAACATTCACAGACTTGAGGTTCGTCCGGAACAGCTGATTAGCTTCAGTAAGCTGGTAAAGGCTGATGATGGAGAAGTCTCAAACTTTCTCTTTGCTGTATCATATGCTTCCCAGGCATTGTTAAAAGCCATTCTTCATCCTCTGACCGAAGAGGAAAAGGAGGTTGATGAACTGATTAACGGCAACAGTGGTGTTTCACCTTTTTATCATACACTGGATATCCAGGTCCCAACGCCGTTTCCCTCGTTTGAACCGAAGGGCTTTATGGATTATCATGTTCATTTTGTAAGGGAAAAGATTTACAAACTTTACACAGCACATGTACGTTGTATGTCTGGAGATAAAATCATTTTCCATTCCCGATACCAAATGATCGGGATCAACAACCAGATCATTCTCCGGATGGCCAAGGATATCCTCCATCACAAGAAATAACTATTTTGTTTTAGGGAACCCAACCGACTGCGCCAGCATGATATGCTGGGTTGGTTTAAGATTCATGGCTTTCGTAAGTTTTTCCTTATCAATATAGGCCCTGACTCCTGTGTTCAGGTTTTCAGATGCACAGAAAAGATAAACATTCTGGGAAATAAACGCTGCATCTGCCATGGAATAGGATTCCCTCGTTGCATCTTCCGATTTTGACATTTTAGAATAATCGGCTACATAAACCAGGGTTAGCGGGGCATTGGCAACGAAATCCTGGATTCCGGTTTTTGCCCTCAGGTCTTCTCCAGAGACCTTGGTGATCTGGTGCTGGTCTGCATCATAAATATAAAGACCCTCGCTGAGGGTAATATATATGTCGATCTCCTGATAGTTCATGGCAGAAGGCGCTGTTCTCTTTTTGGTTTCCGGCCGGTTGACCCCGTCTGCTGCCCACAGCAGATTGGACAATTGCTGATCATTCAACTTTGTTTCTGCAAATTCACGGCTTGTCTGTCTGTTTTTCAGAGCTTTCATTAGGGGCATTCCGCCTTCAGTCTCCGGAGGCGGGAGTCTTTTAATGTCTTGAGCCTGAAGGACTGCAACAAATACTGACAGGATAACAATGAACAGGTAGTTTTTCATAAATAATATTTTTTTTTTATAATAGTTTGTAGTTTCTAATCTTTTACGCAACGTACCGAAAATGCATTTGTCCGGGCTGATGAATAGGAGGAAATACTCGGATCATAACTGTTCATAGCATGTGCACGAGCCTTCGTGCGCCCTTCCGGTGCAGAAGACCAGAAAAAGGTAGCAAACCCCTTATAATTCTCTGAAGAATTCAGGTGCTGCACCCCGGAAAGCAGTGAGTTGAATCCGGAAAAATCCTGATGCTGCAATGGATATCCTGCAAAGGCATTACTTGTGTAAAAAGTAAAGAGGATGGTCCATTCACTTTCGGCAGGAATATGCCATCCTGGCGGACATAACCCCTGCAGTGGAGGTGCATCTTCGTACTTCATCAGTTCATCCCAGTGGTAAAGACCCCCAAAACCCTTACAGTTTTCCGGATCGTCATTGTAGCAATATTTTTCCGGAATGCAATTGTCGAATTGTATTTGGGACAATGGAATTTCAATACCATAGCTGAGATTGGCAGCCATCCAGCATTGAGATCCGATTTGTGTAGTCGGGTAAATTCTGTTATCACGAATGTCTTTCAAATTGTCTCCACAAATAAATGCGTCCGTTGCCCTGACTGCTATATTCTTTGTTTTTGCCGCGCTGCACTGACCTGAATTTGTATAAGAGTAGGAGATAGCTTTAACCCCCGTTCCGGCAACTGAGGGATTGAAAATGTTGTTTGCAATACCTGGGCCAGTATAGGTGCCGCCCAGGGGAAGCCCCCCTTTTAAATGGAAGGGTCTCGCATTAAAGGCGGTTACTGTATCAAAACAGGGTGTAAACAAGACCTGCGGGGCTGGCCAGACGATTATCTGAACCGGAAGGCTTATTACTGGGTTTGTAAGCGGACATGGGATGCTGGAAAGCAGGCCGCAGGTAATCATATCGCCGGATCCCGGACTATAAGTGTAAACCGGGCTATCAGTAACAACAAGGACCCCATTCAGATTCCATGAAAAAGATGGATCAATGCCACCGTTTATTGGTGTTGCAGTGAATGTTGAGGGGTTTCCACTGCACACAGGATCAGGAGAATGAGACACGGTAACCGAAACCGGAAGTATCGGATTTACAGTCATTATTACCGGGATGCTTCCTGCAGGATTCCCTGATGGACAAAGAATATCGGATGTTAGTTCACAGGTTACCTGGTCACCATTTGCAGGGGTATAGTTAAACACATGATTATTGGTCCCGGAGTTTATTCCGTTAACTTTCCACTGATATGCTGGTGCAGGGCCACCGTTTTGAGGATTGGCAGTAAAGGTTACAGGAACGGAACCACAGATCGAAGTTGTTGACGCAGAGACTCCAATATTTACCGGCATCAATGGGTTCACTGTCATTGAAATGAAATTTGAAGTATCCGGGTTATTCGATGTGCAAACAAGGATAGATGAGTTTAAGACACATTTTACCATGTCACCGTTGTTTGGAGTATAAGTGAATTCCGGGGAATTCGTACCTGCATTTATCCCGTTTACCAGCCAGTGAAAAGTAGGCGCATTCCCTGGATTCACAGGAGTAGCGGTATAGGTCACCTGAGTGCCGGTACATGTATTATTTAATGAGGTGCTGATGGTCACGTCCACAAGAGCCCCGGGATTTACCGTTACGATGAAATCCCTTGCTGTCCCTTCACACGATCCAAGTCGGGGTGTTACATGGTACTTTACAATTCCCGGCTGAGTGCCGGGATTAACAAGTACCTGGTTGATGACAAATCCCGAATCAGCTGAAAACCCGGTGACTGTTCCGGATGTCAGGACTGCTGTCCAGTGAAAATTCGTAACCGGGATATCTGATAGCAGGAAAATGCCGGGAGATTCTCCTGTACAAATATTTGTCATCATCGTAGTATTGATGATAGAAGGAGCCGGGGAAACCATGATACGGACAGTGTCTGAGGCCACGCACTGTTCATCAGATACATCAACCCAATATGTCCCTGAATTTTTGACCCAGATGGTTTGACTGCTCGCACCAGTATTCCAATGGTACCATATTCTTCCGGATCCTGCATCCAGTTGAACACTGTCGTTGATGCAGAGTTGTTTATCTGGTCCCAGGTTAACAGGGGTCTGGTTATGATAGGACACCACAATCGTATCGTCGAGATGGCAATCTGGTTCGACAGAATGAACCCAGTATGTGCCTGGTGCTTTTACCCAGATCGAATGGGTTGTATCACCGGTATTCCACAAGTAGGAATTGAGACCAAACCCGGCATCCATCAGTGTGCTGTCACCCGGACATATTTTCTTGTCCGGACCAAGGTTTAATTGGCTGTAATCCGTTAAATAGCATAATTTATGATAACCGTATGTGGAACTCGGGGTTGAGGATGATAGCGCAGATAATTGAAATCTCCCGGCTGTATTCAAAAGGTGAATAGTCTGGTTAAGCATGTTGGGGCCCCATTCGGAGGTGATTAAATACACATATTGCCCATTGGTACCCGGAACTGGCTGGAAATTAAAAAGGTTAATATAATTTGGCTGCATTTGGAAATGTGTCTGGTTTCCATTTTTTGTCACAATAACAAAGTTGAAAAATGCCCCTGCCCCGGTGGGCGCTGTGCGGGTGAAACATATCCGTCGTGAACCGGCACAGGAAATGGGTGGAACAATACATGCAGAGGCTTGATTGGACTGCAGGCTGGAGAGTAAACCAGAGATCCCGCTGAGTTCATAGACCAGAACAGGTTTATTGGATTCTATATATGCTCCATATCCCATTGATATGGGTATACTTGCCGGAAAACCAAGGGAAAATTCAGCAACCTCGCCCCGGTTAATCGTCTTAGAGTAAGCAGCAATGGTATCATGAAAGACAATGGTCGTATTATCTTCAAACGCATATATGGAATACCTTGTCGGCATTCCGCTTGCCAGGTCGTTGTTTGTAATGAATTCTGTGCCGCAGATATTTCTTGGGAACAGCTGGTCTCCGGCAATATCAAAAGATGTTTCTGAGGTGTTGGGGTAGTATATAGCATCATCAGTAACAGTCACTGCAATGGGTTTGTTCGCGAAAACAAAAGAACCTCCAAGATGTCCGGTTGAATCAGCGCTTGCTGCCCTTCCGCTCCAGGTCTGCCCATAGTTAAGGCTGATTACTACTGTATCTTCAGCGGGATGCCCGACGATATCTTTTGTTGGGACAATTTTGACAGTAGTAAAGTCCTCTGTTGCAACAATATCAAATGAATTTCTGGCAGGAGGGTCGCAGTAGGGGTAATTTGGTAAATGGCTTTGCGCAGGAATTATAAACTCAAATCCAAGAGCATTTCTTCCAGATAGTGTATAAGTTGCTGAGTTAACCACCGATTGTATTTCATAGATGGCATTGATCCTTTTATTTGATGTGATCTTTAAACCCTGGTTAAGTACAGTATTGGCAGGGGTGTTTTCAATTGTGCTGACAAAAGGAGTCAGGTTGAATTCTCTTGCAGAATCGTTGTTCACCACCTTGATAATGGGTGTAAATAATGGATTGGCAGGCTGTTCCACCTTAACAATTGCTGGCCCTTCTGCTGTCGTGACAGAGATTATAACCGGCTTGTTCATGTCAGTGTATGTATATGCACTTGGATGAACCGTTTGGTGCGTAACCGCAGGAGCTGCAAACCAGAATTCGTGGTCTGTCTGGGCGAAAATTCGGGGGGGGGGAAAACAGAGTACAACCAGAGTCAGCAATATCCTGAAAATGGGCAAATTGTGCTTTAAGGTTAAAGGATAAGTTTGCATAAAAAGCAGGAAAAATCAGAATGTTTATCCTATTTCCCTGTAAAGTTAAATATAATCCATGAGGCAAAAATGGGAAAAATAATGAAAATAACCTTGATTTCAAATCAGGGATTTGGAATCATGTTTCCTCCTTTCAATCCGGAATCAGGATATCCCTATAAGATCCTGTGATATAAATTGTAAAAGAGTACAGCGATTGCGACACCAAAGGTGTTAGCTGCAATATCAAGCAGGGAGAAGGTTCTTCCGACGGGGAATATATACCCCTGGCAAATCTCCATAAAGGCTCCGTAAATGATTATTGAAAAAAAGATGAGGACGAAAATGCTTTTCTTTTTTATATAGGGTGAATAGGCCCAGATAACCGTGAGACAAAAGAGACAATAGAGTGTGAAGTGGACTACTTTGTCAGCTTCTCTGAACTGAAAAAATCGGGTATTTACGCCCCCAAGCGGATGCGCTGCAAGGGAAAGGTAAGTGATCAGTGTTAAAAAGAGAAAAACGGCCAGGCACCTCAGGAAAAATGTCCTTTTTGATTGCAACTCCATCATCCCGATGATTATTTGACCGAACAACCCAGAAGCCGTTCATTTTCAATAAAGGCTTCAAGGCGGTCTCCGATCTTTACAGGGCCAACACCGGCCGGTGTTCCGGTAAAGATCAGGTCCCCCATTTTCAGGGTTATAAATTTGGAAACATAGGAAATGACTGTCTCAAACGAAAAAATAAGGTCCTTTGAGTTTCCTGACTGGACAGTAGTTCCGTTCAGTTCAAGGTGGAAGTTGATGTTATATATATCTTTGAAGCTGGTTTTGGGGAGGAACTTGCCAAGCGGGGCTGCATTATCAAACCCTTTCGCAATGAGCCATGGAAGGCCCTTCTTTTTGCACTCATCCTGCAGGTCCCGGGCGGTAAGATCAAGTCCTATTCCGATCTCATCGTAGTATGTATGGGCAAATTTTTCCTGGATATTCTTTCCTACTTTACAGATTCTTATTACCAGTTCTGTTTCATAATGGATCTCTTTTGAGAAATCAGGGTAATAAAAAGGGCGGTTTCTTGTCAGAATGGAGGTGTCCGGTTTCATGAAGAAAACAGGCTTCTCAGGCAAAGGACTTAGCATCTCTTTGACATGCTCCTTGTAATTCCTGCCAATGCAGATAATTTTCATGGCTACTGAAGATCAAGTTTTACGGATTCTTTGTTAAAGCCCCTGAGTTTAATGGACGTAAGCACTTTTTTAGTTGAAAGGGGAAATTCGCTTTTCATCATCCAGTCGTAATAGGATGGTTCATTCCGAAGGATATCCGTTACAAGTTTGCCCTTATGCTTCCCGAAATTGAAGATCTCGTTGTTTTTTTCATCGAATATAATATGACCAATAAGGTCTGCATTACGGGTCATATAAGAAAATTCACTGAGGGCACGGATATCATTCACGACGGGCTTTGAAACAACTCCTTTTTTATCCTTAATCTCCTTGTCCAGGTAACGGTCGAGCTGAGCCTTCAGAATCTCATAAGTAGCTGTGGTGTCAGCCTCAGCGCTGTGAGCGTTGGTGAGATCCTTGTCGCAGTAAAACTTGTATGCAGCTATCAGGTTTCTCGGTTCCATACGGTGGAAAATATTCTGAATGTCAACAAATCGTCTTCCTTTCAGGTCAAAATCCACATCAGCACGAAGGAACTCTTCAACAAGCAGAGGGATGTCGAAATGGTTTGAGTTGAACCCTGCAAGATCGCAGTTGTCAAGAAACTGGGCAAGTTCATGAGCAAGAGCCGGGAAAGTCGGTGCATCCTTTACAGCCTCGTCAGTGATGCCGTGGATTGCAGTTACTTCTGGAGGAATGGGCATTCCCGGGTTGACCAGCTTTGTTTTTATTTTGGTACTTCCGTCCGGCATGACCTTAAGGATACATATTTCGACAATACGGTCAGTGGCAACTTTGATACCGGTTGTTTCAAGGTCAAAGAAAGCCATGGGACGAGTCAGGTTCAATTCCATTTCAGATGGTTTGGGTAGTGTTAAAATTTTCAAGGTGCTGTACCAGCCTGTTCAAAAACTGTCCTGCCAGGGCACCGTCGATGACCCTGTGGTCGTATGATACCGATACAAACATCATTTGACGTATGGCAATCGTATCTCCTTCCGGTGTTTCTATCACAACCGGTCGTTTTTTGATCGATCCCACAGCAACAATAGCAGTCTGGGGCTGATTGATGATGGGAGTTCCCATCAGTGTGCCAAAAGAGCCGAGGTTGGTAAGGGATATAGTTCCGCCGGAGATCTCATCCGGAACCAACTTGTTTTTGCGGGCCCGGTCGGCGATATCATTTACGTTTTTAACGATGCCGAGCAGACTCTTCTCGTCAGCATTTTTTATGACAGGAACGATCAGGTTAAAATCCGGGAGTGCCACGGCCATTCCTATGTTGATGCTCTTATGGACGATTATCTTTGTACCCTCAACCGAAACATTTACAAGCGGAAAATCCTTGACAGCCTTTGAAATGGCTTCGATGAAAATCGGGGTGTATGTCAGTTTTTCATTTTCTCTTTTAAGAAGACCATCCTTATTCTTATCACGCCACTGAACAATTTTAGTCACATCGGCTTCCATAAATGACGTGACATGAGCTGAAGTCTGCACAGAACGGATCATATGCCCGGAGATCAACTGCCGGATACGGTCCATTTCGATCACCTGATCGCCACCGGAAATGGAAACAGCCGATGCTGTTTCTGCCGGCTTAACGGGCATGCCCTTTCGTGAACCAAGATAAGAAAGGATATCCTGCCTGGTTACTCTGCCATCTTTTCCGGTACCGGGTATAGTATCAAGTTCTTTCCCTGAGATATTCTCCTGTTTCGCAATATTCCTGACCAGCGGGGAATAAAACCTGTCTGACCGGATTTCTTTTATTGCTGCTGAATTAACAACAGCTTGCTGTGTCTTTGCAGCATTGGGCTGCGATTCGGTTGCTACGGATTTTTCTTTTACCGGTGCAGGTATTAAAGGAGGTTCTGAATCTTCTCCTGAAACCTCAATAATTGCAATGACTTTGCCTACCGGAACAACATCTCCTTCATTAAAATATTTTTCAACAAGAATTCCTTCGACAGGGGAGGGTATTTCTGAATCGACCTTGTCTGTAGCAATTTCAACCAGTGCTTCATCCTCGGTGACTTTATCACCTTCCTTCTTGAGCCACCTTGTGATCGTTGCCTCTATAATGCTTTCGCCCAGTTTGGGCATTACAATTGAAAATTTCCCCATTTCTTTATGATTTCAATAGAAACTACAAAGATACAATTATTTAAAATCAGTCAAAATAATTTAGTGCCGGCCAAGTTCACGGAAACCCTTGAAGATAATAGTAAAGTCGTTGGTGAGCTTATAATCACGGGCATACATGAGGTCAAGCCTTGCAGCGGCATCCGGATCGATCTGCTTGTTCTGGAAAGCATCATGAGGGTTCAGAACGCCTTTGCGGATATCCGGAAGGCGTTGAACATCAGGTGCAGGTCCTGAGGTATAACCGACCCAGGAACGGAAAGCAAATCCTACAGAGAAAATGTTTCGGAGCAACCCGAGTGGTCTCTTTACCAGGAAAAGGGCGATGGGATAAAAGAGGAGGAGGGTAAAACTGATGATAAGGTCAAACAGGCGTTTATTCCTGCGGTTTGAGATCTTGGTAATAGCATTGATGTCAATGGTGTATAAGTCGCCTGATGTATTGATGGAATTACTACCGATGATGGAGAGGCTTTCCGGGGGGGCGATCTTGTAATCCACCTGTTCATCCTTAAGTTCAGACATTTTGTCAATGATCATCTGGGCAGGGATATCCTTTGCACAAAAGATCACCTCATCAATCCTGTGAATGGTAATGATATCCTTGATCTGTCCAAGATGCCCCAGGAATCCATTCTGGTTGTTTTTGTGGTTATGGTAGCTGACCAGACCAAGGAAAGATGGATTGACCGCTGTTTTCTGTAAAAGTCCGGATACCCTTTCGGATTCTTCCTTTTCGCCAACAATGACAAACCGCTTGTTTTTATCAGAGCCGATACGAAACGTTTTTCCATCCAGAAAGTGAAGTAGCACCCGGTACCCAACCAGGATGAGAATACCCCACGAGGCTCCCATAATTATAAGTGCCCTCGAGAACCGGTAATGCTCACTAAGGAGACTGTAGATAAGAAGGATAATGATCGTCCCGATCAGGATCCCCCGGACGAGTTTAAAGAGCCGGACGGGTTTGTCGTAGCCTCCGCTCAGGTATATACATAGCAGCCACACAAAAATATAGCCCGGCACCGCGACCATTAGAAATGCAGGTGGGTAATGGCCGCCTTCTGGGAAAATAATCGCCTTTTCCCAGTAATTTTTCATAAAAAATAATCCTGTATAAAATAAGACTGCGTCAGCAAGGGGCAGGATGGCCCTGGTGAAAAAACGGATCAGGATCGAAATAAATGCCCTGAGATAGATGGCGGAATTAATGAGTAATGTGAAACTGCGGGCGTTTTTTTGTGAAAAATGCTTTTTCGCAAAAACGATCATCGCATTATAGAAAATAAAGACGTAATTCAGGCTGCTTTTTTTTGTACTCTCACCTTTGTAATGGATTATTCGTGTTCCCGGATAATAATAGTTCTTATACCCGGCTTGTGTGATGCGGTAACTGAGATCAATGTCTTCCCCGTACATGAAAAAGGATTCATCAAGGAGTCCTGTTTTGTCCAGAGTTGTCTTCCGCAGCATCATGAATGCTCCGGAAAGGACATCCACCTGGTGTGTTTTCTCCTTGTCCAAATAACCAAGATGATATTTCCCGAAAAGCCTGGATTTTGGGAAAAGCGCGGAAAGTCCGAATATTTTGTAAAACGCAACAGAAGGATAGGGGAGTCCCCGTTTCGATTCAGGCAGAAACTTTCCTTTGCCGTCAAGCATTTTTACACCGAGCCCGCCGGCATCGTCGTGTTCATCCATGAACTGAACACACTTGTGAAGTGTATCATCTTCAACAATGGTATCGGGATTAAGCAGGAGAACATACTCTCCTTTAGCTTTTCGGATAGCCTGGTTGTTTGCTTTCGAAAAACCCATGTTTTCCTTGTTTTCAAGGAGGTGAACATCGGGGAATTTCTCTTTGACCATTTTTACTGAACCATCCACGGAATTGTTATCTACCACGATGATTTCGGAAGTGAGATCTTCACAGGCCTTTATTACGGAATGAAGGCACTGCTCAAGAAAATACTTAACGTTGTAGTTGACGATAACAACCGATAACTTCATCCGGGCGGTAAAATTTATTTCGTAAAATTACATTTTATTTTGTCGTTTACCTTAAATGTCACCGTTGTCGATTGCTTTTACGATCACTTCGATCGGACGGTCATCACCTTCCGGATCATATTTTGTTTTAAGGTCGTAACCGAAGAGGCTTGCAAGTGTCTGCCACACAAACGCTGAGAAACCACCCCTGAGGTCTTTTACGATATCAAAAGACGAACTTCCGGTTTCCCGGTATACCAGTTTAATCAGGATCTTTCCCTGGTTAAACGTCAGGTCCCGGATCTTGTCGCCAAAAGTTCTTTCCAGCTCCTTTTCAGCCTTTTTGATGAATTCTTTCCTGGCTTTTTCCGTCGGGATCTTTTCCATGGCATCACGGTACTCCCGTAATTTCGCTCCGGCCATTTTTGCAAAAGGATATACGATCTTAACATTGTAAACCAGTCGGTCATAACGGATCCTTTCCTTCCTGCTCATGACGAGGGGAGGAGAAAAAACAGAGGCGGAATCAATATCAACGAAAGGAAGCGTATCTCCGGCAAGGATCTTTGCCGGGACTTTTAAATGATGTATCGTATCCTGAGAAAAAATCGGAAATGTGAATAGGAAAATGATCAGAAAAATACCGGTCAGCCTTTTCATCAGTATGCAGAAAATTACAGATCTGTTAAAACGAAAAGAAGCTTGAATTTAGTATTATGCAACCCTCAGGCGGGCAATACTGGTCTGCAGGAAATTTTCTTCTACGAAAGACCTTGTAACCAAAAGTTGCTTAACATTGGCCTTAGATGGTAGTTCGAACATGGATTCGTTCATAATGGCCTCCAGAATGGAACGGAGTCCACGGGCTCCCAGTTTGAATTCAATGGATTTCTCAACAATAAAATCAAGAGCTTCTTCCTCGAATGTGACTTTAATGTTGTCCATCTCAAAGAGTTTTGTGAATTGGCGTATGATCGAATTATTAGGCTCTGTCAGGATCCTGCGTAAGGTTTCACGATCAAGCTTGTGCATGAAAGTGACGATCGGAAGCCGGCCGACAAGCTCCGGGATCAATCCATAGCTTTTCAGATCAACGGGGGAAACATACTGCAGCAGGTTTTCTTTGTCAATCACTTGTCTGGAACGGTCAGCAGTATAACCAATCATGCTGGTCTGCATACGTGCGCCGATCTTCTTTTCGATCCCGTCGAATGCCCCGCCGGTTATGAACAGGATATTCTGTGTATTGACCTGGATCATCTTTTGCTCAGGGTGTTTTCTGCCGCCCTGGGGTGGTACATTCACCACAGCGCCTTCCAGAAGTTTTAACAATGCCTGCTGAACCCCTTCACCTGAAACATCGCGGGTGATGCTCGGATTATCGCTTTTCCTGGAAATTTTGTCAATCTCATCTATGAAAACAATCCCACGTTCGGCGGCAGCCACATTGAAATCTGCAACCTGGAGCAGCCGGGAAAGAATGCTTTCAACGTCCTCACCAACATAACCCGCTTCCGTCAGCACGGTTGCATCTGCAATGCAGAAAGGAACATTCAGCATCTTTGCGATCGTTCGGGCCAGCAGGGTTTTCCCTGTTCCCGTCTCACCAACGAGGATGACATTGGATTTCTCGATCTCAACATCATCTTCCCTGACTTTTTTACTATATTGAATGCGTTTGTAATGGTTGTAAACGGCAACTGAAAGAACACGTTTGGCTTCATCCTGTCCGATGACATACTGGTCAAGGTAGTTCTTCATCTCGACAGGTTTCATGAGAGTATAATCCGGAAGATTCTTCTGGACCTTGGAAGCCATTTCTTCTTCCATGATCTGCTGTGCCTGAGCAATGCAGTTTTCGCATATATGAGCATTCAGGCCGGCGATAAGCATATTGGTATCACGCTTCTCACGCCCGCAGAACGAACACCTTTCTCCTGATTTGCTCATGATCTGCTATTTTTCTTTCTTGCTTCTTGTCAATACCTCGTCGATCATACCATATGCCTTTGCTTCCTCGGCAGTCATCCAGTAATCGCGGTCGGCATCCTTGAGTATGCGCTTGTAAGGCTGACCGGAATGATTGGCAATGATGTCATAAAGTTCCTTCTTCAGTTTCTGAATCTCCCGGGTCGTGATTTCAATATCGGAAGCCTGACCTTCTGCACTCCCCATAGGCTGATGGATCAATACACGTGAATGCTGCAGAGCTGTCCTTTTCCCCTTTACTCCGGAACAAAGAAGCACTGCGCCCATCGATGCAGCCATTCCTGTACAGATCGTTGCAACATCCGGGTTGATATACTGCATGGTGTCGTATATTCCAAGACCAGCATATACCGAACCACCTGGTGTATTCAGGTATATCTGGATATCCTTACGCGAATCAACAGAATCAAGAAACAAAAGCTGGGCCTGGATAATGTTGGCCACATAGTCGTCGATTGGCACTCCGAGGAAAATGATCCTGTCCATCATCAGCCTTGAGAAAACATCCATTGTTGCAATGTTTAGTTGCCGCTCCTCAATGATGGTGGGGGAGATATAGTTGGCAGAAACTGTCTTGTATTTTTCAAGGGAGATCGCATTGATGCCCCTGTGTCGTATTGCATATTTTGAAAATTCGTCCATGGTTTTGAATTTTAATGGTTATGATGATCATGCCCATGATCGTGGTCATGTTCATGATCGTGTTCGTGATGATGATGATCCACTTCATGTTCCTGCAGAGCCGATGCCTTGGCAATGAATTCTTCATAAGTGATCTCTTTATCTTCAATGTTCAGGTTATTCCGGAAAACATCCAAAAGCTTTGCAGTGTATAGTTCGTCGTTGATTTTACTGACTTGTTCCTTATTCTTCATCACCGTATCAACCAACGAGTCATAGCGTTTGTCTGCTTCGGGATCATCCTCAAGGTTCAGGGGGATCTGGCGCAGGAAGTATGTTTTTATATAATTGCGGATATCTTCCGTTGCGACCTGGATTTCAAAATCCTTTATCAGTTTGTTCTCAATAAGCTGCCACCGCATCGAATCCGTAAACATACCGTATTGGTTGTCGATATCTTCAGGCTTCATGTTGTTTTCACGGCTTTCAAGCAGCCACCTTTTCAGGAATACATCCGGCAGAGGGAACTGAATTTCTTTAATGAGTTTATCGGTCACATTCCGAAAGAACAGTTTATCAGTTTCACCTGTAAAACTGGATGCCGCGTCTTTCCGGATCTGCTCACGGAAATCTTCTTCTGATTCAAGTTCGAGACCAGGAAATACTTTTTGATAAAATTCAGGATTCATCTCGGCTTCCACAAGGTGGAAAATGTCATTCACGGTAAATTCCAGAATAAGATTCTCATCTTCAGCTTTAATTTTTTCGATGCCCAGCAGTTTAGCTGCCTCTTCGGCATCCCTAAAAAGTTCAAGGGGGCGGATGTTGATTTTATCCTCCTTATGTAAGCCGATGAGTCTGTTTTTGGCATCGCCTTCTTTCACCTGGTTCAGACCGATGTAGCTTGATTTTTTTATGCCATCTTCAACAGGCTGGCCGTTTTCTCCGATTTCCATGAGATCGCCGCGGAGCATATCATCCATCCCGGATTCCTCAGGGTTTGTGGATGTGCCAAACCGTTTGCGTGTATCCTCCAGGTAACGTTCAACCATTTCGTCGTCCACTGTTATCTGGTAACGCTCTATGCCTTCAATGTCAGGCAGGGACAAAGGGATGTCGGGGGCAAACCCCATGTCGAAATAAAGGTCAAATTCCTCCTGCAATTCAAAGTCAACGCCAGAATTCTTTTCACTGTTTGGCAAAGGGTTTCCAAGAACATCGAGTTTTTCGCCTTCTATATAGGTGGCGATGGATTCAGAGATAAGTTTGTTAATTTCATCAGCTTTCAGTGCGTTGCCATACATTTTTTTAACCATTCCATAAGGAACTTTCCCGGGTCTGAATCCCGGGACATTCGCTTTTCGCTGGTAATCCTTGATGAGCTTGCTTACTTTTTCCTCGTAGTCTTCTTTACGGATTTCAATTTTGATTGTCGCTGTGAGGTCTCCTGTGTTTTCTCTCGTAATGTTCATGAACTGGATATTGATATTAAGAATGAGATTTTAAATTTTTCCGATACCGGATCAGTAAAAATTAACCGTTTATAAAAGTTCCAATATGCAACTTGCAACTCACAACTTGCATCTGTTAAGTGCGGATGAAGGGACTCGAACCCCCACGCCCTGAGGCACAAGATCCTAAGTCTTGCGCGGCTACCAATTACGCCACATCCGCAGGCAGATCTTTGAAAAGGTGTGCAAAGATACGAATTATTGGGAAAATACCTGCAAAACCAATTCTCGGTCAGACAGTGGATTTATTACGGATTCCCACAGTTGCTGTTTACGGTTTTCTCCTATTGTTGGTGTTTAGGGGAGCTGGTAATTTTACATTAAGCCGGAAACCAATTTCTTTTCCCGCCGTAAAATGAAAAGGAAGCAACTATTAGGTTTATTCGTGTTGTTAATTCTGTAACAATTCACAAACGCTGCCATTGGCTGAATGATCATTTAAAAGACAATAGACCTAGACAAAATCGAATGTCATGAAAATGAAAGGCTGTTTCCTGTTTTTAATTTTGTTGCTGTCAACATTCTATTCCTATGGACAGGAGATGTTAGGGGCAGTATCAGGCAATTATGCAGGCCTTACCGGACTCCAGATGAATCCCAGTTCTATGCACAATTCGAAAATTTACCTGGATATCAATCTGATTGGGGCTGATGCTATGGTTCAGAATAATTATCTATACCAAAGCCGCAAGGATTACCATGTCAGCAATTTTTTCAGTTCTGCATATGAATGGCCAACCCACCAGGAAGAATACGGCACAGATGTCCGGATGTTTTATCATTACCGGAATCATCGGACAAAAGATGCCTATGAGAACCTGAGGGTTAACGGACCTGGAGTCATGCTTGTTTACGGCAACCACGCATTTGCTCTGACAACTGCCGTTCGTTCTGTATTTTCAGCGCATAACATCCCATATGAAATTGCGAACTTTACTTACCTCGGATTGAATTACATCCCACAGCAAAACATCAATTATAAAGATAACCGTCCATTTAGCACCTCCGAACTGACCTGGGCTGAGATCGGGCTCTCCTATTCCTATATTTTTTATGCAAGGGGATTCAATTCAATTGCTGCGGGCATATCGGTCCGCCGGTTAATGGGATATGCCGGAGGATACATGAAAGTAAACAGCATTGATTACATTGTTCCGAACGATTGCACACTGGTTGTTAAAAACCTTGATGCACAGTATGGTTTTTCAGCCCCCATGGACTATGATAAAAATGAGATGTGGAATGATAAAACTATTAAAGGCGGTGGTTTTGGATTTGATATAGGAATCACTTATACCCGGAAGTCGCATATCCACCAGACTCAGTATTTTAACAGACTTTGTGCTCAGCAGAATGAGGATTACCTTTATCGGATCGGATTGGCTTTGATTGATGTTGGTGCGATCCGTTTCAATACGCATGCATCAGGGTATTCAATCGATAACAAAAGCGCCAGTTGGACAAACCTCACAAAATTTAACTATCAGACGATAAATCAGCTGATGGATACGATCAGCTGGAAATTTTACGGTGATAATAAATCTTCCTATAGAAGCGACAAAGTCATGGTTTGGCTGCCTTCTGCCCTCACGGCCCAGTTTGATTATCATGTTTACAAGAATTGGTACGCCAATGCTTCTTTGGTGTACGGATTTGCTCTTGCTGCAGGCTCCTTGCACAGGCCATCAGAACTTACAGTGATCCCGCGTTATGAAAGCAATAAGTTCGAAATAGACCTTCCTGTTTCACTTTACGACTGGACATTACCACGTGTGGGAATTGCCATGCGGCTTTACTGGCTTACCATAGGGACAGACAAACTGGGCGGATTCTTTAATTTCAGCGATTTTACAGGGATGGATGTCTATTTTACCGTGAAGATCGGATTTGATAAAGGCATTTGTAAGTTCAAGGGCAAACAGGGTTGTGCTGAGAAATATTATATCCACAAGGCCTTACGATGAGGTTTTTACATCCAGGGCATCCCGAAGTGCATTTCCGATCAGCATAAAGGCAAGCACCATCAACATGATGGCGAAACCTGGTAAAATAGCCAGGTAGGCTGAGTCCAGGACAATGTACCCGTAGTTTTCTTTGATCATAGATCCCCAGGAGGGCATTGGCGGTTGTACCCCGATTCCCAGGAAACTCAGCCCTGCCTCCAGTAGTATAGCAGATGCAAAGTTGGCAGCGGATATGACAATCACAACCCCCATGATATTGGGAAGAATGTGATGAACAATGATCCTGTAATTCGAAAAACCAAGAGCCTTACCAGCTTCCACGAATTCCTTCTCACGAATGCCAAGGATCTGTCCGCGGACCACCCGGGCTACTTCCACCCACATGGTAAGTCCGACAGCAATAAATACCTGCCAGAAACCTTTTCCAAGTGCGAAAGTGATGGCAATGACCAGCAGCAAGGTAGGGATGGACCACACAACGTTGATGAACCATACAATCAGCTGATCAATCCATCCGCGGAAGTAGCCGCTGACTGAACCAAGAAAAATCCCGATAACCAATGAGATGAAAACTGATATCAGTCCAACAGAAAGGCTGACCCGGGTTCCGATCAGGAGCTGGCTGAGCATGTCTCGTCCGAAACGGTCGGTGCCAAGCCAATAGTGACGCCTGATCATATTATTTGATCGTATTGTGGCTGTTAATCCGGAAATGGATTCACGGTGGCTGATACCATAAATATCTTTAAACAGCAACATGTTGCCAACGGTCTTGATTTTATTCCTATCCTCTGTCAGCGGGAAAACAATATCTGCAAGGTGGAAGGACCGTTCCTGAGAATGTTCTCCCGGGACGTCCGTGAAATCGGTCAGAATTACATACGAACCCTGAATGCGGTAAGTGTTGTATGGAACCGGGGTAAAGTCGCTTCTTTTTCCGGAGATCATAGCTGAGAGCCAGGATACTTGAAATTCAGGCTGATTTTTCCTGACTAATAGCATGTTTACAGTAAAACCTGGTTTTTTCAGGCCAACCTCCAGGCACTGGTCGTTTGCAAAGGGCGTCTGATCCGGGGTGATCAGGTAACCTAATGTGGCAACCAGAACGGTAAGTCCGATGAATATCAGAGATCCGAAACCCAGCCTGTTTTTTTTGAATTTCCTCCAGGCAAGGGTAGATAAACTGTATGAAGTTGTGTGTTTGGTTTTCCTGAACAACAATTTCCGGGGATAAGATGATCTCACAAAAATAAAAAGATTACTGTTCTGATTGTGAATTATTCCGGGGGCAACTTTGCAGTTTTTTCAGTGTTGACGAAAAGTTGGTTGATTGTTTCAAAAAAGTTTATATTTTTGCACCCTTAAATGGTGGATGTAGCTCAGCAGGTTAGAGCGTCAGATTGTGGATCTGAAGGTCGTGGGTTCGAGCCCCATCTTCCACCCGGTAAAGCCGCCTCTTTGAGCGGCTTTTTTTTTCTCTGAAATCAGGCTTTCTGTTTTTTATTGAAAAAATTGAATTATGAAGTAAAAGATTGTATTTTTACTTTCCGGTTCCTTCCGATGACTCATATTCCTCGTTCTTCCTTTTTAAAAATAAATTTCGGATCTGGTCGTTAACTTTATGAATAAAGGCATTATAATGAAAAAAATCACAAGAGTTTTCTTTTTCCTGCTAATCCTTGTTTGCTTTGCTGGGTGCAAGAAATCATACAACCATTATTCCATTTCCGATGATTTCAGGACCTGGATGGATTATAAGCGTGGCAGTTACTGGATATATAAGAGTGAGAATTCCGGAAAGAATGACAGTACGTCTGTATGGCAGCGAACTAACGGTACTTCGGATGCAGAAAAGGGAAGTGGCTATTATTTCGATTATATTGATATACGTTTGAAGAGCCAGTTTGCACATGCTGTCTACATCCGCGGAAATGAAAATTATGAAAGCACTGCTGTTACCACAAATGAAGTTATCATGCCGGAAGCCCTGAGGTCAAACCTGACCATTAATCAGAAAGTCATTTGGAATGGTGGGACTTACCAGGAACTGCTTCGGTTGGACACGCTCATTTTAAACAGCAGATCATTTATTAATGTCCGGCATGTCCGCACAGGTACAACTCTTGCTGGTGATTCCATTGTCAGGGAATATTTCTATGCGCGGGGTATCGGAATGGTAAAATTCAGACAGCAATATAAATCCACAGATTCAACCTGGAGCCTGTTACGCTGGAGTGTAAGCCAGGATTAAGGATGCGGAATTAATGGATTGATTGAGACCGGCGACTCCCAATTCACATTTCTACTTAATTTCCCCCGAAAAAGAAGATTTGAATTCCTCCCAGGGAGTTTTCAGATAAGCGTCATCTCCAAAATAATGGATAATCGGCTCGAACTCATGCGATGGCTGATAACCGGATACCACTGTCAGCCATTGGCTTTTTTCATTAAGAAAAACATACGACGGGTAAGACATGTTGTTCTTTAACAACTCATTGGCAAGCTGGTGGGTTGAGCGGTGGCTTCCCGGATTGGGGTTTGTAAAGGTAACCCCATCGATCTCAAGTGTGTCCTTCATCTCCGCATTCAGTTTTACACAATAGTACTCCTTGTTCATGTATTTCACGATGAGGGGATTGGTGAAAGTTTCCGCATCCATTTTCTTGCACCATCCGCACCAGTCGGTAAAAACATCAATAAAGATCTTTTTTGGTTTTTTTTTATTTAGTTTGTAAGCCTCCTGGAAACTGTACCATTTGATCTTTTCACCATTTCCCGGATCCTTCTCTTTCTGCTTTTGCTGGGCAAATGAGGGTTCTGTATACCAGGTCAGAAGGACCAGCGTAAGGAATGAAAAAACGGCTTTCTTCATTATGTTTTTTTTACAAAATTACGCAACTTTCCTCTCCTGCAAACATCAATTTCTGAAATAGAGAAAAAGATATAATATTTCACTATCTAAATAGCTAGATTTGAATATGTAATAAAGATAGTTCGCTACCCGCGTTCCATTTCCCGCTGATGGTCCTTCTGTTTTAAGGTTTCCCGCTTGTCATAATGATGCTTGCCGCGTGCCAGGGCAATGGTGAGTTTTGCAAGGCCTCTTTCATTAATGAAAAGCAGGGTAGGTATGATCGTAAAGCCCTTTTCCTTTACCTTGGTCTGAAGTTTCTTAAGTTCGCGTTTTGTAAGTAACAGTTTTCGGTCGCGTTTGGGTTCATGATTATTGTAGGTGCCAAAAATGTATTCTGATATGTGCATGTTGATCACAAAAAGTTCGCTTCCCCTGAAAGTACAATAAGCATCAACAATATTGGCCTTCCCGTCTCGGATCGATTTTATTTCTGTCCCTGAAAGCTGGATCCCCGCCGTAATTTCCTGAAGCAGGAAATACTCGTGGCTGGCCTTTTTATTCTTTATGCTGATGCTGTTCTCCATTATTTCTTCTCCGGTACAAGGGAGACCCTGAGGTAGTGGTCGCCATTCATATAACGTTCGGCTGTTGATTTTAGGTCGGTGATCTTAACCGCGTTCACTCTGTCATTAAATTTCATGATAGTTGACGGGTCTGTATTGTCATAATAAACGGATTCGATCTTGTTCATCCAGAACTCGTTTTTCTCCAGGTCCGTTTCCCTTGCCCGAATTAGTGTTTCCTGTGCTTTTTTAAGGTCCACAACCGTTGGACCTTTTTTACGGAGCTTTGCGATCTCCCCGAGAACAGCCTTGGTTAGTTTATCCTTCATTTTCGGGGCACATCCAAAGAGCACGATCAGCTGGTAATCTGCATGTGGGTAATGGTCCAGCCTGAGAATTACCTGAGGGGAGTAAACACCACTCATCTTCTCACGGATGACCTCGATAAGTTTTATGGATATGATTTCTTTCAGCAGGTTGAGTTCCAGGATATCTTTCTGCTCCCAGTTGATTTTTTCTGACATTACAATCCCTACCATTCCCTGAGGATCTGTTCCTTTGTAAACTGTAACATCCTTAATGCCTTCAACAAACTTCGGGGAAGTGTCTTTCCATGTCTCTTTTCTGTTAAGAGAGGGAAGATTTCCGAAATACCTGGCAATTGCAGGAATGACTGAGTCAGTTTTAAAGGAGCCGACAATAATGAACTTGAAGTCACTTGCATCCGCAAACCGGTCTTTGTAAATGGAGTAAATGTCATCCAGGTTGACCATCTTCAACTGTTCAATGGACGGGATCACGATAAGTCGTTTATAACCTGGATAAGCACACTTGAACAGCGTATCGTAAAAGGTCATGATCGGGTTCTCCTTCATGAATTTAAGCTGGTTCTCGATCTGCGACATATGAGCCTGGTATGCTGATGAGTCTTTTCTTGGTCCATCAAAATATAGGTATACGAGCTGCATCAGGGTTTCAAAATCTTTTGGTGATGCATTCCCGTGAAATCCTTCCTTGCATGGATCGATGTATGGGGTGATCTCCAGATTTTTGCCCTTTAGTTTTTTCTCCAGGTCAATATTGGTGAAAGTCCCGGCACCACTCTGCTCGATCACTTCAGGAGCAAAATGTGCCGACATCACCTTGCTGTCCGGGTATAATGAACTCCCGCCCGGGCTGAAAGCTGAGATTACGATCTCGTCATTTTTAAAGGTCGTTGGTTTAAGCATGACCTGGACCCCGTTGGAAAGTGTGAGCTCAGTGAATCCGAGTTCCTTGTTTTCTTTCCTGGAAAGGATCTTTCCGGTCTGGAGTTCTTTCTGAACAAGTGGTTCCTCCTTATAAGTGTCAACGTAGGCTTTGAGATCAGTTGTTTTTGAGTTTTCTATGATCTTCAGCACATCCTCTTTTGAAGGTACTTTTACACCCGGTTTTTCCGGTGCAGTGATCACCATGGCAAGGTTATCGTCTGTCACGTATTCTTTTGCAAGTGCATTAATCTCTTCAAGTTTGATGTCAGGAACAAGGTTTTTAACATATTTAAAGGATTTCTGGGCTCCGGGAATCGGGTCTCCCATCAGGAAATTCCCCACATAATCATTCGTGAAATCCATTGATTCAGTCTTGTCAAACTCCTTTGCGGCTTTTTCATATTTGCTGAACATTTCCTCTTTCTGACGGTCCAGTTCAGTCTGTGTAAAACCGAAACGCCTTACACGTTCATTCTCAGCCAGAAGGGATTCCATGCTTTTATCAATCTGGTTTTCCTTTGCCATAGCGCTGGTGATGTATGCATCTTTGTCGCGTGAAAGAAAATGCCCGTAGTACGCGTAACCATAAACAAATGGTGATTCCGGCTTCTGTGAAATTTCCGTGAACCTCTGGTTCAGCATGCCGGTATAAAGTTCTGCCATCAGCCTTGACCTGAAATCACCAAGGCTCTTTTCCGGCTTGAACGGGTGTTTGTAGAACAAGGTGATGCTGTTGTTGGTAGCTTCCTTGTCAGTCTCAATGGCAATCAGCGGATCCTTGTTATCAGGTATCGAAAAATTCGTTCGTTCCTTCAGCTGTGAAGGATTCTGAATAGCTGCAAAATGCGACTTTATCTGGGCTTCCACTTTAGCAGGATCAATATCGCCAACGATCATCAAAGCCTGAAGATTGGGACGGTACCAGTCATGATAAAATGATTTTAAGGATTCATGTTTGAAGTTCTGAATGATCTCAACTTTCCCGATCGGCACTCTTTCTGCGTATTTTGAATCCTTCAGCAGCACAGGAAGATACCGTTTCATCATGCGGTCCTCCGCACCCAGACCCAAGCGCCATTCCTCGGTAATCACCCCACGTTCCTTGTCAATCTCCTTGTCATCCATTGTGGCATTATGTGCCCAGTCCTCCAATACCTGGTAACCTTTCAGCAGCAGGGTCGAATCATCTGTAGGCAGTTGGAGCATATACACAGTTTCATCAAAACTGGTGTATGCGTTGATGTCAGCACCAAATTTTACGCCTGTTTTCTGTAGAAAATTGATGAGCTCATTCTTGGGGAATGAAGAGGTGCCATTAAAGAGCATATGTTCGGTAAAATGTGCCAATCCTTGCTGATCGTCACTTTCCATTACAGAGCCGGCGTTTACCGCAAGACGAAGTTCAACACGGTTTTCCGGTTTCTTGTTTTTCCGGATGTAATAAACCAGTCCGTTATCCAGTTTGCCGATTTTGACATTCGGGTCAACTGCAATGGGCGAGCTGAGGTCAATCGTGGTGGTTTGTGCTGATAACAACCCGGCTAGGAGCAGAAACAGGATCATCAGGCATGATCCCTTCGAATTTGTTTTCATACGATCAGTTTTGATAATGACACTTGATTTTGCCGGCAAGTTACAAATATTTCATGAAAAGGCTGAAGATGCAGTTGTATCATATCTTCAGGCTGATACCCAGCATGAAGTTGATGGGTGCCTGAGGAAAATACCCGTCATAAACGGTCTCTGCGCCGCCTACGAAACAACGGTAAACCCAGGCGTTGCTTTCATATTCCGAACTGAAAAGGTTGTTGATGCCAAGGTTGAGCCCGATCTCCTTGATATACTTCGTATGTATGGTATACCCTGCCGAGATTCCGTTTATAAAATATCCGTTAAGGGATCGGTCGTCACTGGAGGTGTTGTCTATGTATTGCTTTCCGACATACCTCGAATTCAGGGAGAAGGTCATGTTTGGAAAGGGGATGAAGGTAAAGGTATTGTTTAACAGGAAGTTTGGGGAAAAGGAGAGATCGGTTTCACTATGTTGGTAGTTGTTTTGTCCGAGGAAATTCCAGTCTGAATCAAACATATCCACATATTCCGTAAACTTTTTGATCTTATTCCGGCTTAATGTCATGTTGCAATTCCATTTCAGCCATTTGAAAAACCTGGCATCTGCAGTCAGTTCAATACCGGCACGGTAACTGTTCGGAACATTTATCATGATTGCTTCTCCTACATTATTCAATGCTCCTGTAAGCACCAATTGGTCTGTGTAATCCATATAATAGAGGTTGGCTCCGGCAGTAAAATATTTCAAGCGGAGCTGGTAACCAAGTTCATAATCATAAAGCTTTTCAGCAAAAGGAACATGATCCTTGTCGGCGTTTTCATAATTGTTCCTGTTTGGTTCGCGGTGTGACACACCAAATGAAAAATAGGCTTGCTGGGTTGTTGATAGATCTGCATAGATCCCTGCCTTAGGATTGAAAAAATCAAATTTCTTCAGCCAGTCCAGATCCGGAATATACTTGTCATCCTGCGTCCCGCTGATCCGGTAATAAATGTGTCTGTATTGAAGATCTGCAAAAAGATTGATCTGTTTGATGATCGACCAGGTCGCTTTGGCATAAACGTTCATGTCGTTTTTGAGTCCGATATTGTTGTACCATTTCCGTTCATTGTCTCCTTCTGATGCATATTGTGCCCAGGTCACTTTGCCGAAATGACGTCCGTAGTATTGGTTTGCTGCGCCACCAATCGTTATTTTCAGTTTGTCGGATAAATGATAATTCGCTGAAAATGTGAGCCCGTAGAAGTCGTTATCCAGCCATTTCTGGTTGACAAGGTCCGTGGTCCGGATCGTATCCTGACCAATTACCACATCTGACAGCCCGTAGTCGGAAAACAATTGTCCGGATTCATAATTTTCATAATAGCCTTTGCCCTTGGTATAATGCAACGCTGCATTAATGTTGAGTGATTTGCCAAGGGTCTGCGAAAAAAGAAACTGATAATTGTCCTGCTGGTAGTTATCCGTCTGGTTTTCATAATAGGCAATATTTCCATTCCGGTCGTAATAAAGCCCGGAAGGATTGAAAGTCCGGTTTGTTTTCAGGGAATCCTTTGGAACGCCTTCCCATGCCTGGTAAGTTTTTTCTTTTCCGGTGATAATATTGAACCGGAGCGTCGTATTCTTTCCGAAAAAGCCACCGGTAAGATTGTAGGAATTTAAGCGGGAACTGCCACGGTCGATATAACCATCCGATGAGATCATGGAGATCCGCCCGGAAAATGAGAAGTGATTGGAAAGTAACCCGGTTCCGAACTTCAAAGTGTTTTTTAATGAATTGAAGGATCCTGCGGCACTGCTGATCTCTGCATTGGGTTCCGGATCCAGGGTATTTGTCTGGATGTTAATACTTGCGCCGAATGCCCCGGAGCCGTTGGTTGATGTTCCTACACCCCGCTGGATCTGAATGTTGTCAGTTGAAGATGCGAGGTCTGGTACATCAACGAACCAAACGCCCTGTGACTCCGGGTCGTTTAGCGGGATTCCGTTCACGGTTACATTTATGCGTGTCAGGTCACTTCCACGTATCGTGATGCCGGTGTACCCGATCCCGGTTCCTGCATCTGAAGTGACTACAACAGAAGGCGTGGTTTGGAGAATGTAGGGCAGGTCCTTGCCCATGTTGTTCTCGCGGATCACGGATGATGGGATGCTTGAATAGGTGACGGGTGTTTTTTCCTGTGCCCGTGTTGCGGTGATGTTAACCTCATCGCCCAAAAGCGCATGGCACTCCATATCAAAGTCAACCATTGTATCTCTGTGCAGAACAAGTTCCCTGCGGATGGTTTTAAAACCCATGTAAGAAACTTTCATCACGAATTTCCCTGAGCCCACGGATTTTAAAAGATAATTCCCGTTCCCATCGCTGGCGGTGGCAAGCAGCTTGTTGTCCGATGAAATGCTTGCACCCTGCATCGGCCTTCCGGTTGAATTGTCCCGGATCGTTCCGGAAATACTGAACTGTGCTGATACTGTATTGTTTTGTCCCACTATCAGCAGGAATAACAATACCATCGTTTTGATAAATCTTTTTTTTGTGAACATGCGACTGATGTTTTAAGATGAATAGCTTAACCATCAATCAATAGAGGAAAATAGTAAAGTTGTTTTGCTCCTCCCTACGCCGGCATTATCCGGATCAGGTTCAAAGAGTGTGATCTCAGCCCGTTTGGGCACCCCTATTGGATAGACCCTGCAAAGTTAAGAAAAAGTCAGACGTGCAAAATGGATTATTAATTTGACACTTCGGGGGGGACTATCCACTTTTTATCATTTTCATTATCTTTGAAGCATGAAACTGATTATTATAAACGGTCCAAACCTCAATCTGCTGGGGAAACGAGAACCCGGCATCTACGGTAACGAAAGTTTTGAGTCCTTTCTGAAGAAGCTGAGGAAACAGTACCCCGGGATCACTATCGAATATTTTCAGAGCAATATTGAGGGGGAGTTGATCGATGCTATACAGAAAGCAGGGGATCTTTATGAGGGTATCATTCTGAATGCAGGAGGCTACACTCATACATCCGTAGCCATTGGTGATGCAGTCCTTGCCATAAAAACACCGGTGGTTGAAGTACATATCTCAAATGTTTATTCGAGGGAGGCTTTCAGACAGATATCTTTCATTGCGCCTGGTTCAAAAGGCAGCATCAGCGGATTTGGACTCGAATCCTACCGCCTGGCAGTTGAGAGTTTCAGAAATTAGCTGAAGACTTCTTTTAATTCATGAATTTACGGGGATCCAGATCCGAATATTTCTTCTTTCCACGAAGAAAATGTTCGAATACAATATTCTTGCGGTATACATTGCGCATCGGACCATGAGGAAGCTGATGTCGTTTTTGCCTGGTTTTCCTGAGCACATTGTAAAAACTGAAATGCGCATTCACTACTGCCCAGAAATCCTTGAAACCAGCCGTAAACAGAAATTTCATGGCTGCAATTCCATCCAGGATCAAACGTTTTGAGAAAACTTCAAAAAGCAACTCGTCGGGGAGATTCTTATATAGAAGGATAAAGTTGTTTCGGAAATTATAGTAGGTCTTCCGCCAGGATGCTTTTGGCAGCGTTCCGCCACCGATATGATATACGGTGGATCCCGGACAGTACATTATCCGGTACCCCCGGTTCTTCAGCCGCCAGCAGAAGTCGATCTCCTCCATATGTGCAAAAAAATCCTCATCAAGGCCGTCAAGCGCGTGATATAGCTTAGCCTTTACAAACATGCAGGCTCCGGTAGCCCAGAAAATCTCCAGAGGGTCATCATACTGGCCATTATCTTTTTCAATAGCCTGGAATAACCTTCCCCTGCAGAAAGGATAACCGTATTTGTCGATAAAACCACCCGCTGCACCGGCATATTCAAATAGTTCAGGCTCGTGAAAAGACCGGATCTTAGGCTGGCAGGCTCCGATAGCAGAATCGCTTTCCATCAGGTCTATAACAGGGTTTATCCAGTTTTCGGTGACCAGAATATCTGAATTCAGCAATACATAGTAATCAGCCTCAACCTGCCGCAATGCCTGGTTATACCCCCGTGAAAACCCACCATTATCAGGATTGCGGATAATTCGTATATCTGGAAACTGTTTCTGAAGAAATGCCACAGAATCATCGCTGGATGCATTATCTGCAACAATAATCTCCGCATCCTGAGCAGTATGCTGAATAAGCGGGGGTAAAAACTGTTCGAGGAATTTCTTCCCGTTCCAGTTTAATATGACCACGGCTACTTTCACGCTTTTATTGAGGTATTACGATTGCTTGGATTACAGAATGTAAAAGTAACAAAATAAAATTACAGGGATAAAAAAACTGCCGGTTGTCAGGAACAAACCGGCAGTTGAATTGGATAAACACTTGATTAGTTTGGCAGTTGCCAGGTCTTTTTTGAATCGTCACCCCAGGAAGCATCGTCTCCTGAGCTGTTGAAATATTGGGAATCCTGGGTCTCCTGTAAACCAACCGTTGCCGTGTTTCTGCTGTGAAGCATAGTTTGCCATTGAGGGTTGTTGTATTCCCCGGTTGCATCTGAATGAAGCAGTAAAAAATCTGAAGTTACCCGGTCCGGGGAATAGAAGACGAATTTTTTATTCCGCTGGTTGTTTTTCATTGTGTAGTATTGCCAGATTTCATACGGATAAGTGTTTGGCTCCATCGGGTGTTCACTTCGTGTATTTGGTGCACCATATTCAAGATAAACCATTCCGCGATCCGTCTGGTAGCCTTTTTTAACCGGAGTCCTGAAGTTAAAATTCACTTTGTCCACTTCCGCTTTATAGGCAAGCCATGCTTTTTCGGGGCTTTTTTCATCACGTCTCAGCCAGAACCCGTAAAAATATTGCTTTAGCTTCACGATATCGAGTGATTTCATGGCATCCCGGATAAAGGCCCTTTCGATGCCGGAAGAGATAGGATATGTGCAGCTGATAAACTCTTTAATTGTATCCAGCTTTTTGATCTTATCCACAAAGGTATTGCTTGAATTCAGCGATATCAGGTCCGTATAGGTGAGTTTTGCATTGGGGTTGCTGCGCTGAAAGAATACCTTTTTGGAAGCGACGAGTTCATTCTTCTGGTTTCTGGCTTCTACCACGAGATTATAATTCCCGGTGGCTAGGTTCTCAATATTGATCTCCGACAACAATACATCCACCGAATGAGGGGTGAATTTCTTCATACCGCCAAATTCATTGAACTTCAAGCCATTTTCAAAACTTTCGACAAAGTAGTTGATTACATATTTTTGCCCGTCACCCATAACTTTATCGGCATTGTAGAACTCGCAGTAAAAAGCAATGTTCTTCTGGGTTTCCGGATAAAAGGTGAAAACATGCGGTACAAGGTCATAACCGCTTTTGGAGATCATGGTAGGGGCGGAGGATTTTGTATAGGAAGACACCAGCTGTATGCCTGAGAATACCGGTTTTCTTTCCTGAAAATCCACAAGTACCTGCTGCGTGTAGGGTGCTGGTTTTACATCCTTGTTCTTGTCTGAAATCTGGATCTCAAAATCATACGATCCGTTGGGAAGCTGGAACCGCTGAACATCCAGGAAATTGAAGTCCATTTTTGAGGTATCCGGGATCAAGGGACTTTTAAGTTCATACTTTTTATAAGCCTTTACAACATCCTTGTCTTTGAAGGTGATCAGTATATTGACGAAGGCCTGGTATTTCCCGTCCTCAGTCTTAAGGAATTTCACACTGTTCCCGGCAATGGACAGGTAAGTTTCAACATAGGGCCCCTCCGGGGAATTAAAAGTGGTGTAAGTTAAGTATGCCCAGAGGTTCTTTGCTTCTGATAAGAAGGGGAGAAGGAAGAACAGGAAAACTATGGTTGATTTTTTCATGGCTGTAAAAATATAGGTTAGCAATCAATCACTTAAAACTAAAAACAAAGTTACGAATATTCACGCTGAATTGTCAACAATATTCGGTAAAACCGGCATTTCAGACTCCCACTGCCCACTTTTTTATGTATGCGCCGACATTAAACTTTCCGGTACAACCCTTATAACTCATGTAGCGGATCTTCCCGAAAACAGGTCGCTCCGACCAGGCCCTGTCATGAACACCTCCCACTGACCAGGCGATACCGGTATAGCCATTGGGGTCTGTCCCGTCCAGTGAGTATTTGTCGTTCAGCCTGATAGCCGTTTCCAATGCCTCCTAGGGAGAAGAGGTCCATTCAAGGATCTTCTTGGCCCAGTAAATGCACATGTACCCGTGCATTTTTCCTGAAATAACCAGCTCCGACTGGGGAGCATTCCACAAAGGATCATATGTGAGTGACTTTTCGAACTCATCATGGGAATGAAGGTTACTATGATCCGCCTTTGATCAATCATTCATCAATACTGTAATCATTGTTTTTACGATTTAAGGAGGTCGTAGCGTGAGCAACCTACGATGTGATCATTCACCATCCCAGCCGCCTGCATGAATGCATAACAGATAGTTGTTCCGACAAACTTAAACCCGCGTTTAACAAGATCCTTGCTCATTTCATCTGATTCATCGGATCGGGATGGGATCTCAGAAAGGGATTTCCTGTTGTTATGAATTGTCTTCCCCTTGGTGAACTTCCAGATGTAGTTGTCGAAAGTTCCGAATTCAGTCTGAACCTCCAGAAAACAGCGTGCATTCTGAATGGCCCCCCTGATCTTGGCTTTGTTGCGTACAATCCCGCTGTCCTGCATGAGATCGTCAAATTTTGATTCATTATAAGCCGCAATCGTCTTGTAATCGAAGTTATCAAAGGCTTTCCGGAAATTCTCACGTTTATGGAGCACGGTTTTCCAACTCAGTCCTGCCTGGAATCCATCCAGCAGAATGAACTCATAGAGTTTCCGGTCATCGTGAACAGGCACTCCCCATTCCTCGTCGTGATAGGTTATCATCAGGGGATCCTGTGATGGCCATTCACAGTCTTTCCCGGTTGTTTCTTTTTCCTTCATAGGTGAATAT